>JACCDP011269406.1_pt1 | contig 10940 bp, 11 predicted proteins | sample 7445841 | NCBI WGS metagenome assembly JACCDP01 (sample SAMN15323441, study PRJNA562643) | freshwater metagenome | isolation source: river surface water | place: USA:Blue River Watershed | collected 2017-08-17
GAATAGGAATTGAGGTTAATGGTGTTTTAAGAGACACTTTTGGTAAGTTTAGACAATTATATGAAAAACATATGATTGAAAACTATGAGTCTGAAAATGCAAATCAAACATTTACCATGGATATGTCCGGTAACACATCACTTGATGAGATTGGTGAAGAATTTACTTATGAAATTATTGAACCTATCAATACATTTGAATTAAAGAACCATTTTAAATTCAAATCCGATGAGGAATTATATGATTTTATGTTTGAAGATTTTCCTATGCAGTTATTTGGTCATGCTGGGTCTACAGAAACATTCACTTTTAATGACCTGAATAATTTTTACACTAAAAATAGAGATGAGTTTGAAATTTTTATTGTTTCAGATGAAATTGGTAAATCTAAACCAGCCACTTTATTTTTCCTTTCAAAGTTTGGTTGTTTAGTAGAAAACATAAAGTTTTATTCAAACTCAACATTAGATAACATGTGGGATTCAATAGACTTACTATTAACATCAAATCCAAATCTTTTAACTACACATCCAGATAACAAAGTTTTGGTTCAATATGTTACGGATTATAACAAGAATATAGATAACAAATATAAAATAGATAAGTTGGAAGACTTTGATGAATTAATTAAACAAATCAAATTATGATTACATTTTTAGGTGACAACTATTACATCGATGTCGATGAACTTGAGCAACAAGTTAGTTTATCCAACTCTAAAATTTTACCTCAGTCGGGGGATACGGAAACAGAACAAATCAGTGTTACAAGATATGAAACATTTAAACTTTTGTTAGATGTTGTATTAACAGAAAGAGAAGATGTGGATGATAACTTGGGGTTACATGCAGCAAAAGGTCTATCAATACCATTTAAATTATCTTTTAATACACTATTATTAAATAAAATAATCAAAAAATTTTAAAAAATGGATTTAGAAAAAATACAAAAAGTAGAGGGTTCTATTAAAAATTTAGAAGATAGAAGTGCTAGAATTTATTTTTTAGTACAAGACACTAAAGGTAACCCAAAGGCAAGTATTAAATATATTTATGATATTGCTAAAACACTAAAAGATAATAACTATAACCCTATTATCATTCATGAAACTAAAGAATATGATGGTGTTTCATCTTGGTTAGATGATTCTTATATGGAACTACCTCACCAGTCAATTGATGGTCAAAACCTTGCTATTTCACCTGAAGATATTATTGTTTTACCTGAACTTTATGGTCACGTAATGGAACAAATTAAAAATTTACCATGTGGTAAAGTTGTCTTATGTCAAGCATACGACCACATGTTTGAAACATTACCTCCTGGTGTGTCTTGGTCTCAATTAGGTGTTTACAAATGTATTACAACCTCTGAAAAACAAAAAGAATATATTTCAGAAATTATGAAAAGTGTAAGTGTTGATATTTTAGAACCTTACATTGATGAAGTTTTCACTAAAAAAGAAAAACCATCAAAACCTATTATTTCTATTCACACAAGAGAACCGAGAGATACTGCAAAAATTATTAAAACTTTTTACCTAAAATACCCACAATACAGATGGATTACATTTAGAGATATGAGAGGTATTACTATGACAGATTTTTCTAAATTTTTAAAAGATTCTTTTTTAAGTGTTTGGGTAGATAATGAATCAGCGTTTGGTACATATCCTTTAGAGTCTATGGCTAGTGGGACACCTGTAATTGCAAAAATTCCAAATATGCAACCATCATGGATGAATGAAGAAAACGGAGTTTGGATTAATAATTTAAATGAGATGGTGGACGTTATTGCAAACTTTATTCAGAATTGGTTGGAGGATAATATTTCGGAAAAATTATACGAAAACATGTCATTAACATCTTCTAACTATAAAAATAAAGAAACTTTTAATTCAAATGTCTTAGAGTTATTTGGTGAATATTTTACAACAAGAAAAGATTCATTCCAAGAACAACTTGATAAACTTAAAATTACAGAAGAAACAAATTAATATTATGGAAAATATTTTAAACGTATCGGTTATATTACCAATCAATTCTTTTAAAAACAGAGATTTTGATACATACTTTGATAGAGCAATTAAATCTATTCAAATTCAACACACTAAACCATCGGAAGTCGTTATCGTACATTCAAATGAAGATGGTTTAAAAAATAAATTAGAGTCTTTTAATTATAGTGGATTAACAATAAACTTTGTAGAGAATAAAGGAAAAACAGATTTTTCATCACAAGTAAATTTAGGTGTTGAAAATGCCAAATCTGAATATGTAAGTATTCTTGAATTTGATGACGAGTACTCAACTATTTGGTTTAAAAATGTAAAAAGGTATATTGACGCATATCCAGAAGTTGAGGTATTTTTACCATTAGTTGTGGATACTGATGATAAAGGTATGTTTGTTGGGTTTACCAATGAAGCGACATTTGCAGCGAGCTTAAACACAGAGATAGGATATTTAACAAATGAAGTTTTAATGAACTATCAAAACTTCCAAACAAGTGGGATGGTTATTAAAAAATCAACATATTCCGATAATGGTGGATTAAAACCGTCTTTTAAACTTACTTTTGTTTATGAATTTTTATTAAGATTAACCTATAATTCAGTACAAATAATGACCATTCCAAGAATTGGTTATAAACACATGAATTTTAGAGAAGGTTCAATATTTTGGAATTATAAGAATGGTCAAAATAAAATTTCAGATGATGAAGTTGCTTTTTGGATTGAGTCAGCTAAAAAAGAACATTTTTTCACATCTGATAGAAATATAAAATATGAACCGCAGGAAGCATAATGATATTATCGTCAGGAACTATAACAGAAGTTACTTACGAAGCGAATAAGACGGATAAGAAAGTTAAAAAAAATAATTATTTTGATGTCCGTGAAGAAGAGGCAGTAAAGGCTTACATAATAGCCGAAACAAAAATAGAAAAAGACCTCATTTATAATGAGTTTTTAAGAGACCCTCTTGATAAGATGATTGAATCAATTATACGTCGTTATAAGTTATATCGTAAAGATATGGACTATAACGACGTTCATAGTGACACACACTCATTCTTAATGACCAAAGTGGATAAGTTTAAACCAGCAAAAAACAAAAAAGCTTATTCTTACTTTGGTACAATTTGTAAGAATTATTTAATGGGTCAAATTTTAAAAGACCAAAAAGAAACCAATAGAAAAGTATCATACGAAGACATCTCAAGTGCGTTGGAAAATAGACCTGATATGGTTTATTATTTGGAATTTGAAAAAATAGATGCCGAAAAAATAATAGACAAATTTTTAATAGATTTAAAAGACTACGTCATGAATTCACATCTTCAAGAAAATGAAAGTAAACTTGGGTATGCACTTATAGAATTGTTTGACGATTACGGTAATATCTTTATTGGGAATGATAATAATAAGTTTAATAAAAACATTGTATTATTAACATTAAGGGAGATGACAAATCTTAACACTAAAGAAATTAGAACGTATTTAAAAAAATACAAATCTCTTTATTTAGAAACTTTGAAAAAAATACATAATCAATAATTAAATATTTATTGATATGAATAGGACAAGAAAAAAAGAAATAAGTTTAAACAAAGACTCTGTATTAAGTTTAATGCAAGAGATTTACAATGAATTAGTTGAGCAACGAGCAACCGCAATAAGAATACAAAATAAAATGTTAGCACTTCTAAAAGACGCGGAGGACATGACTGTAATTGGTCCTGTTATAAAAGAACAACAAAAAATTATTAACGATACTATCGAAAAAAAGTTAACTCTTTCTAAATTACAATCAGGTATTTGGGAAAAATCTAACAACACTAAAGAAGAAAGTTTCAGTTTATCTGATATGGATGAGGATACTTTACAATCGTTAATACAAAAAGATGTTGATAACAATAAAGGTCAAAACTACCAACTTTAACAATGGGATTAGACTTACAAAACGATTACGAAAAAGCTAAAAGTAAAATTAGTGCTTATCAAACAACAGCTGAAACTAAAAAGGCAAATCTTTTAAAGGCGAAAGAAAAGGCACAAACTTCTTTAGATAAAAAGAAAAGTGATACGATTAAGCAAATAAGTGAATTAGAAAACAAAGCCAAAGATTTTGTAAGTCAACAAAAAAATGAAATTAAAAGTGAAATTAAAAATCAATTAGAACAACTTTTAGATTTATTTAAGCAAACGTTTCCTCCTTCAGAAAACAAATCTATGGATACGGTTAGGAGACTTTTTTTAGAGGCAACACAAAACACAAAAGAAAAAGTAAAAAGTATTCTAATTGAAGAGATTGTTTCTACAATAGGTTGTTCTGAAGAACAGTCATATGAAGATAAAGTAGGTCAAGACATTTATATTAAAGTAAGTCAAATTGATTTATTTAAAAAGTTAATTTATTCGCCTGACGATGAAACTGCAAAGTACTATTATGAATTTAAAAAAACACCAAATGGTATAACACCATATAGTTTAAATCGTGAACTTTATAATAGGCTTCAAAATTTAGGTCAATCTTACCAAGCCGAATATGGGACTTCATATTATGGTGCATCTGGTCAAGAACTTTTTGACATCGAGTATGTCCAATCTTATCCAAGTAATAACCCAACTAATTTTGGTGATTTTTTCAAAATTAATTTAAAACCTCAATTAAACAATACAACTTCAGTTACCGATTTCTTATTTGATTATTATAATAGTATTGAGATATTTGGATTAAATACAATTTACACAGAATTACTAAATCAACTTTTTGGTGGTTTTGATTTTAAATTAAGTGTATCCACTGACAAAATGAGGGAAGAGAAAAAATTTGATTTAATCATTAAAAGAATTATGGGTATTTGTTCTGACCCAACTAAAAATATCGATGTGAGTGGTAATGCTAAATTAAACGATTTAGACTTAATTGACGATAGTTTTTTTGAGGTGACTAACCAAGAATTAAGGGGAATTGAAAATGATATCAATAACATTATTTCAGGCTTAGTTGAATTTGAGTCTTGTGATGGTGTTAAATTACCAATCAACACTAATGCTATGTTTAGTTCATTAGACCAAGTCATTACTGAAACAAATCCGTCAGCACAAATTGACTTAATTGAGAGTGGTTTAGATGATTTGGCAAAAGACCCAAATTGGAGTAACCAAGTTCCAGGTATTGGTTTTAATTTAGATATTAAAGGTGATATTGATTTTAAAGTAATTTCACAAATAGCTAAAGTGATTTACAGAACAGTACTTTCACCTAAAGTTATGTTAGGGTTTTTAATAATGGTAAAGGCGTTAAATAATAATTTGGCAAATACCTTAGATGGTGCTTATGACGATTTAACCAATTTTATGAAGACATTTAGAAAATTTAATATAAATTTTATACAACGTATTTTTGCATTATTTGTTGAGGAATTATTTAAAATTATTAAAAGAGATATTAAAAGATTAGTTGAGAGTATTTTATTGGATATTGTGAAGGAAGCCAAAAATAAGCAATTACAAATGTATTCTTCTATACTTTATGCGTTACTAATTGCGGGCGAAGCCTTTATAGATTATAGAAATTGTAAAAGTGTAATTGATGAAATATTAAAATTATTGAATTTAGGGCTTAGTCAATTAAACATTGGATTACCAACTTTCGCTTTATCGGCATCAAGATTTTTAAGCGGAGTGTCCGATACAAGAGCATTAGCGAATGTGATTGAAAATTTACAAAAATCAGGGTTACCGACGGGAGATTTGCCTGATGGAAGTTCAAATTTTATGAATAACGCATTTAAAGGCATTATAGACGGTATGAATAAAGAACAATCGGAAAACGGTAAAACTGAAGTATATATACCACCATTAACTGTTATTGTTCCACCTTTTGGTGCGGGCCCCGGTGTGACTAAATTTTCTAAAGGATACGGTAAATCATTTTAATTATGGAAGCTGAAGAAATAAAAGAAATATTAAAAAACCATAAAAATAAACCAAATAAAGATTTGGTTGTGGTTATGGATTACTTAAAAGAAGATTTTGATAAAACAAAAGACCTTATTATTAAATTAACACATCATTTAGATGGTGTGGAAAAAGAATATAATAAAGTTTATGATGAATATAGAAAAAGATTAAATGGCTGATTACATAGACGGACAACAGATATTTTTTGGAAAATGTGTAGATAGTGATGACCCATTAATGTTAGGAAGAGTTAGGGTTGAACCTGAGAACTTAAACATTACTGCGTTACAAAATTCAAGTCCTACATTTGACCCAAATTCAACAAACCCTAGTAAAAATGGTAAATGGTCTCCTGCGGACCCATTTGTTTACTTACCACTACTACCTTACTTTGTTAATCAAGTTCCAAAAGTAGGTGAAAAAGTTATGATATTCTATTATAACACAAATACAAAAACAGGTAGAAATAAATTCTACATGATTAGTACTTTTTCATCACCAACAACAATAAAATTTGAAGATGGGTCATCGTCACAAACAAGATTAAATTCTGGTTACGGCAACTCAACCGAAAAATTACCACCTATAAAAAACCAAAACGGAACTTTTAAAAATAACAAAAATAAAGGGGTGTTTCCTGAACCTGTTGACATCTCAATAAATGGTAGGGATAGTGCTGATTTAATTTTAAAAGAAAGTGAAGTTTTATTAAGAGCAGGTAAACATAAAAAATTCGCTACAGGACAAATACCTGAATCAGATAGTAAGAGAGCATTTTTACAACTTTCAAAATATGAAAGTGATATAAGTTTTGGAGATGCTAAATACAGAAAAAAATTAGTACAAAATAAAAAACCAATAAAGTATTTGATTGAGTATGATGTTTTAAATCCTGAAAATCAATTTTCGGCGTTTACTGGTATGTTATACATTTACCAATTAAGAACTGAAAAACAATCTGAAAAAACCTTAACAGGAAACTTTAACGTAACAACACAATTAGATACAACGGGGACTACTGACGGAGTTCAATTAATTAGAATGATTAATTTCCCTATTGGTTTAAATTTAGATGATTTATCGCTACAGATTAATCAAACATTAAAAAGTATTATAACTAATCCTTCAGTAACACTTTTATCTCCAACTGTTGAAAAAAACCAACAATATCCTTTTTATTATAGACCATCAAGTAAACTTTATAATTTAGTAACAAAACCAACGACGGGGTATTTTATCGCATCGGCAAATATGATTAAACTAATGTCGATGGTTAAAATTTCAACAACAGATATCACACCAGGTTATGGTTTAGTTTTAGACTATAAATTATCCCCAAACATACCTTTTAAATTTCAAAGTTCTGCATTTGCACCATCAACCACGCAACTTTCAGAAAACACGGCAGCATTACTTGGTGCAAATAGATTATATCTTTTATCAAACGAGACTGAAATACCAGGAAAAACTAAAATCAATTTTGATGATAGTGTCTATGGGATTGAACAAGGTACGATTACTAACGATATAGAACCTAATACCTCATCAATGGTAAGAGGTGAAGAACTTTTAGAATTACTACAATTAATTGTTAGATTTTGTCTTACTCACGTTCACCCATATCCCGGAATGCCTCCAACACCTGTAACGGTTGATGGTTTAAGTAGTGATGAATTACTTTCAAATATGCTTAATGCTTATCAAAAAGTTTTGAATAGTAATATTCGACTTAACTAAGTATTTATATATAAAACAAACATGTCAATTTACAGGTCTTATTTTAATAAGTCAAATACTATAATGTATAATTCGTATACTAATACGAGTAGAAACCCTATTGTTGAATTATTTTATGGTAATTTAAGTAATTCATCGACACCAACAGGGTATAGTAGATATATTTTTAATATTGATTTATCTGGTCTTACATCAAATTTTAATAATAAAATAATTTCAACGGGGTGTAGTAGAAACATCACACACACTCTTCGTATGACTAACACATCTTTTTTCGATGAAGAATTGTTGAATGATAAAACAAGTCAAGGAAGAAGAAGAGCAACATCTTTTGATTTACAATTATTAAGGATACCAAGATATTCAGGTACGACAGGAGCAATTCAAACTTGGGATAGTGGTGTTGGGTATGATTATTATGATTTTAAAATTACAAATTTAAACGATAGAGCCTTTTCAACAAGACCATCCAATTGGTACGAAGCAACAACTATATCAGGATGGTCAACCTCGGGGATATATAATAACACAAATTCATTAACAGGTTTAACAGGTTTAAATTATTCAGCTCTTACTGTAGTGGACACACAACACTTTGAATTTGGTAACGAAAATATTGAGTTTGACATGACCCATGAAATTAATTCTATTTTAACAGGTGGAACATCTGCACCTGCAGGATGGATAATTTCATATTTACCACAAGTAGAAAACATATCAGGGCTTACTGAAAATTATTCAGTTGGGTTCTTTTCACCATACACACAAACATTCTATGAACCATATTTAGAAACAAACTATAATGATTTTATTGATGATGACAGAAACACTTTTTACGCTGGAAATGTAAATGACCTTTATCTTTATGTATATGAAAATGGAAATGCGGTTAATTTGGATTCTAACCCCACTGTAGACATTTTAGATAGTAATGAGAACCCTGTACAAGGTTTCACAGGTTTAACGACGTGTCAAGTCACAAAAGGTGTATATAAAGTAGTTGTAAGTGGATTAACAGGTACGACAATTCCTTGTTTATACTACGACTTATGGAAGGGATTATCAATTAATTCAACATCAATAACAAATGTTCAAAACGAATTTGTGTTACTTACTAAAAATGGTAATTACCAAATAGGTTCAACAACTAATAGTCCAAAAATTTATGGGTTTTCATTTGATGGTATTAAACAAAGTGAACAAATCCTTAATACCGATATTAGAAAAGTTAATGTTACAATTAAAAAGGCATACTCAACAAAACAAATATTAGATAATATTGAAGCATATTATAGAGTTTATGTTAAAGAAGGGGGTAATACTGAAGTTCAAGTACAAGATTGGACAAGAATTAATAAAACACCTGATTCTTACTATTTTATTTTTAATACAACCGACAAAATACCAAACGAATATTTTATAGATATGAAAGTTATTTCAGATAGAAATGTAGATACTTATAAAAGAGAACTTCAGTTCCAAATTGTTAATAAAAAATAATTATGAAAAATTTAAATTACATTATTAAAAAAGTAGTTAAAGAAACTATTGAAGATAAACCTTCAAGACAAGAACAAGAATCTTCAAGATACATGTTCTTTTCAAACTTGGAGCAAATGAGAAGACAATGTGATTTATTGTTGGATTTAGACCACTCTATGATTGAAGAAATTTTAGATAATGGTCACGATTGGGCTCAAGACCATATTGCCGAAGCAAAAAATAATATGGACCAAGTATTTGATTTTTTAATGAATGAATCAAAAAAAGATGGTATGGAACTTTCTATGAATATCGATGACAAAAATATGGTAATGGGTGAAGGTAGAAAAAAAACAGGTACTAAATTATGTGCTCGTGGTAAGGCTGCTGCTAAATCAAAATTTGACGTTTATCCATCGGCATACGCTAACGGATACGCTGTTCAAGTATGTAAAGGAACTAAACCAGGATTAGATGGTAAGAAACATTGTTCAGGTGCTTATTGTTAAAGTGAACTTAAAATATTTTTTATAATTTTTTCTAAGGACTCATTTTGGGTCCTTTTCTTTTTTGGTTTGTATGAAGTCATTATAGGTTTTTGACCTTTACCTGTTTGAGTATCTTTTTTCTCGGCTCTTCTTTTTTGAGCACAAGCGGCTTTTTTAGCAGAATCACTCATTTTTCCAGCTACTCCCGCAGCTCTACATTTAGGGTATGATTTACTACTTGCGTCAGGTCTACCACAAGGAGGATGTTTCCCATCTACCTTTCTGCAAATATTAACCCAAGGACCTTTTGGTTGTTTGGAACCTTTTGGTTTTTTCTTTGTACCAAACCATACTGCTAAATCTTCATTAAGGTTAATTTTATCTAATTCAACCCATTCTTTTATTGGAACCATGTTTTTATTTTTACCTGGAAATTGATTTATAGGGTTACCTTCGGTATCACTAAAAGTGGAATCAGGGTGATTTTTTATAAAATTATAAATTTTATCAGCAATTCTTTCTTCTTTTTTTCTTTGTTTTTTACTTCGCTCCATTTTACCATCATATGAATCGTAGGCTAAGTCAGGACTTTTGTAATTAGATACGGGTTCAGTAAATGGTCCTAAAACATTTTTTTTAAAATATCTTTCACCAGGCATTAATGGTGCAAGATAACTACCTCTAGAACCACCGGTTACCGTCGCTTCATTTATTTTTCTTCCCATAACTATAAATATCTATAAAATAAAAAAGGTCAGATTTCTCTGACCTTTTCTTATTCCATTTTTAATTGATTATCTCAATTCTCTTAAGTCAAATGTTCTAACTCCATCAACTGTGATACGTCCGTAGAAACGGTTGTTAACCATTTTCTTAGCGTAACGTGTCATAATACCTTTGATAGGTGTGAAGTTGAATGGGTTATACATTGTAGGTGTTAATTGTAGAGGAACATATGGTGCGTAAACGTAACCAGTGTCTAACAATGAAGAACCTTTGTGTCCCAACAATACTGTGTTTGGTGGGAAGTAAGGGTCACGGTAAACTTGGTAACGACCAGCTAATGTACCAACTCTTTCAATACCCATGTTGTATTGGTCTTGCTCAGGAGACGCATTAGATACGTGGAAGTATTCTAAATCGTCAAAGATAGCTGAAATCTCAGAAGATACAACAATCCAGTTAGCTCCACCTCTTAATGTAGATTTGTGGATTTGTGCTGAAATTTGGTTGATTGCTGTAATCAAAGTTTGATTCCAATC
>JACCDP010902632.1_pt1 | contig 10939 bp, 24 predicted proteins | sample 7445841 | NCBI WGS metagenome assembly JACCDP01 (sample SAMN15323441, study PRJNA562643) | freshwater metagenome | isolation source: river surface water | place: USA:Blue River Watershed | collected 2017-08-17
AAATTGTACGAGGAAGCAAAACAAGAACTCTTTAAAAAGTACGGAGAAGAAAAAGAAGGAATGATTGAAATTCCTTCCGATAAGATTTCCGACTTTAACAAAGAGTTACAAGATTTACTAACGGCTGAAAAAGAAATCAACGTTAGTGAACTTTGGGGTGCTGACCTTAAATTGGAGCATTTAGAGAGTATAGAAACCGAAGAATATTATCCGGCATTATTTACGTTGATAGATTCGAAATGACAAATTTAACTATTTTTTTAGCAGGGCAATTTATAGCCATTCTTACCGGATTAATCGGTATCTACGTCAAAGTATCTTTAAAGCTAAAAGAATTAGAGATTAGGGTTGCGGTAGTAGAAAAGCAAGATGACCAAATAAGTCGGAAGCTTGATACTATCGCTACTCAAATTTCTAATCTTTCTATTCAATTACAAAACAAACAAGATAGAGAATGAAGTTTTCTTGGGATTCGTACTTTAAGCCTACTCCTAAACGTATTCGTATTTTAGGAGATTCTCTCGCTGCTTCCGGAACTTTTGGAGCTTCTATTGTTATTTTGAATGGTCATCCGTTAGCCGGAACGATTATTATGGTTATTGCCGTTGTGGGTAAGTTTATATCAAACTTTTTTAAAGATGAAGAAACTCCTACTGATACTCCTTCTAATGGGGTGTAATCCGGTAAAGCAAGTTTTAAAAGACAAAGAGAAACTTGATAAGGTAGCCGAAAAGGTTATCGAGATGGGGTATTGTGTTAATGATACCATAATCAAAACGCAATCCGATACCACAATAACTTACGATACTATTATTGAAAAAAACGAAGTATTAAGAACGATTTTACGAACCGATACTTTAAGAATACCACTTACTAAAAAGATAGTAAAAACCATTACGATACGAGATACCATCCAAAAGGTAGTAGTAGACAATGCTCGTATAAATCAATTAGAGGCGAAATTAGCCATTCAAACCGAAAGAACAGAAGAATACAAGGCGAAGGCTAAAAGTCGCTTAAATTGGCTTATTTGGCTTTTAATCGCTATTTCATTATATCTAATCCGCAAACCTATAATTAACCTAATCAAATGGCACTTACCGATGCTCAAATAATCGCCAAGTACGGCACACCTGGAAACCCCGATAACTTTACAATAATGCCTCTTCCGTATCCTATGCGAATAGCGTGGGATACTAAAACTATTGTAAGAAAAATGCAGTGCCACGAAGAAGCGGTAGAACCTTTTACAAATGTTTTTGAGGACTTATTAAAGCATTACGGATTACAAAATATCCAAGCTTTAGGCATAGACCTTTTTGGCGGTTGTGTCAATGTTAGAACAATGCGAGGCTCTAAAGTAAGGTGGAGTAGACACGCTTGGGGAATAGCGATAGACCTTGATCCCGCACGAAATGGCTTAAAAGTAAAATCCCCGATAGCACAATTTTCTAAACTTGAGTATCAACCAATGATTGATATTTTCTATAAGTACGGATTTATTTCGTATGGAAGGGAAAAGAATTACGATTGGATGCACTTCGAGCTTGGAAAATAAACCTTAAAATCTACCTACCAATATGAAAACGAAACGAAAGCGTTTGTATTTCGATATCGAAACCAGTCCGAATATAGGCTTGTTTTGGAGTTCCGGCTATAAGCAAAATATAGATTATCACAACATTATCAAGGAACGAGCAATCATTTGTATATGTTACAAATGGGAAGATGAGAAAGAAGTTTACGGATTAAAGTGGGATAAGAACCAAAACGATAAAAAGCTATTAGAAGATTTTATTAAAATAGCTAATCAAGCCGATGAGTTAGTAGGGCATAACGGAGATAAGTTCGACCTACCTTGGGTTCGTACTCGTTGCCTATTTCATAGGATTGATTTATTCCCACGTTACACGACAATAGACACGCTTAAAATCTCTCGTAGTAAGTTTAGGTTCAACTCAAATAGACTTGATTATATCGCCTCTTATTTAGGTATAGGAAAGAAAATAAAGACCGAGTTTAATTTGTGGAAGGATATCGTATTGAATAAGTGCGAAAAGTCAATGAACAAAATGATTGACTATTGTAAGCAAGATGTAAAACTTTTAGAGCAAGTTCACAAAGAATTAAGGGTTCACGATACTCCAAGAACGCATTACGGAGTTATATTTGGTCAAGATCGTGGAACTTGTCCGGAGTGTGGAAGTGACGATTTAGTAATTAACAAAAGAAAAACAACCGCTACCGGATTAAGAAAGATTCAATTCCAATGTAAAACTTGCAATAAGTACCACGAAAAAACCGACAAATGAGTAAGATATTAGACGAACTAATTAAAGAATACGAAAGCCGAGAGAGTAGAGGATTTTTAAAATACGGCACAACAATGGATCGGGAAGATTTATCTTTGTCCGAATGGGTACAACACGCTTTAGAAGAAGCGATGGATTTAACTCTTTATTTAAAAAAAATTAAAACTAAATTAGATGACACACAAAGACGTTCCAATTATCAAGAAGCAGATTCAAGAAATGATGAAAGTTTTAACACCGGTAGAGAAATTAACGATATTAGAACCCCTTTGTGATAAATACAGAAAGCAATCAAGAGCGGAAGTTGAAAAGGATGTCATTGAATTTGGTAAAAGAAATAAAATACCAAGAATAAAAACGGATTACTAATGGAAGATTGCCCTATAAATTTTTCGCCTCACGAAGATATTGCTGCTTGTACTAATGCGTTAAATTCTATTTCGGAATATGATGTGGGAATGTTAGACGATGAAGAAAAAGAAATTGTTAGGCAAATCAAATTAATGTCTTTGTATATAATACATATCGGAGTAAAAGAAATTTATACGGCTAATTTTTATGGAGAAGAAGATACATCAAGTAGTTCATCGTAAGCTCGGAAAAGAACAAGCTTATGGTATTGCCTATACCGAAGAAAATAAAATGGAAATTGATTCTCGTTTGAGAGGGTATAGGTATCTTCTTTATTTACTACACGAACACTTTCATTTAAAACATCCGGATTGGTCTGAAACGAAGGTTAGAAAAGAATCCAGCGTTACGGCTCGTTTCCTTTGGCAAATGGGATTCCGATTGGTAGAGTTAAAATAATTATTTATATGTTTCGTTGTAGTATTCTTCTGCTTGTCTTGCAAGTTTACTTCCATTGTCTTGTAAATAATCATAAGCATCTGACCAGCCCTCTAAATGTGCATTTATTATCTGCTTTTTCTCCATTGCTTTTGAGGTTTCTTCAAGAAACTCCCAGTCAGATGGTAGGAATTTATCTTTAATGTGGTATATCTCATCAAAGTGATATAGTAACCATTCTACTGCTGTCATATTATTTGTTTTTAAATTTTAAATCTTTTTTTTCTTTCATCATCTGTTTTAAATGAAATAATTGTTACAATTAAGAATAAACCTATTAATAATAAACCACTCATATTATTTGTTTTAAAAAGTTTTATTTACTACGATAGTATCTTCAAAGTAAACGTGCTTCCATTCGTTTTTACCTACGAATAGATTGAAAAACGTTTCGGGATGTGTATAGTATGCGTTTGATTTTTTAGCACACTTTTTACAAGTTTCCCTTCTTTTACCTTTTGTAAAAGCAAATTCTTCTTCTTGTTTAGTTTCTTTGCAAGTATTACATTTAATCATTGGTGTATAATTGAATGGATTATCATTAAAACTTCGTTAAAACTCTTTTTGTCTTGTTCGTTTAGATTTTGTTTATTTACCCAGTTACTAAAATCTTTTCCTTGTGCTTTTACTTCTTCGAAAGCACCGATGTATTTATAGGTAAATACAATCCATTTGCAAACTACTCTTATGCTCTTATGTTTTATGTAACAATTCAAAAAGGCTTTAGGATTTTCTTGATAACTTCTTGCGTAGGTCATACTAATTTCCACGAAAGAGTTATTAGTAATTTCCATAAAGATTTTATACTTTTCGGTGGCTGTTAGATTATTCATTGGTTTTCTTTATGAAGTAAATTTGATTCAATCCTTGTCGTTTGCAGTATTCAAAATAATCTTTTAGGTATTTTTGTTTGGCTTGCTCTACACTATCTACTAAATACTTTATATAGGAGTTCATTTCTATCTTTCCATCTACCATTAATCTATCGTAGATATGTTCGTGCATTTCGTAAACGGATACACCATTAAGATAAGCGGTAAAAGCTTTATTTACTTCTTTTAACCAATCGTCTGCTCTTGTAGGGTATAAATGATGGTAAATAGTAATGTCTTTCGTTAGTAGTGGAGTTTCGTAATAGCTACGCTCCGAACCTTTTTTAATAGTGTGTTTACGAATCCAATCTAAAAGTGTTTCAGGGTCGGCTGAATATATTTTACCGAACTCTCCAGCAATTCCGTTTTCAAATATTGTGACAAGTTCATTAACGCTTATTTCTGGGTATTTCTTTTTTACGAATTTAATTACGAGTTCTTCGGTTTCATCGGAAACCTTTTTGAATTGCCGTAAGTATTCAAATGCTGGATTGTTCATTATTTGTTTTGTATGAAGTTTAAAAATATTCTAATACAATATCCATAGATAACTCCTATAAAAAAATATATCATTTTAATTATTTATAGTTCAGATAGTTTTTTATTTCCTATTGTCATAATCTTGGTTCGTATGTTTTCTTTTGAAGGTTCAATTTTGGCTCTACTTATCCAACCGGAAACTGCGTGTTTCCAAGATTTCATTTTGTGCTTACCTACAAACCAACCAACACTCTCATAATAATCAAAGAAGCGTTTTGCTTGTTCAATAGCGTTTCTTTCGCTAACCTTTAAAAGCATTTCTTGTTTTATTTCTTCAATCGTTGGCGGTTCAAACTTATTCGAATATACTTCTTTCGTTCCGTATTTTATTTCGTATTTACTCAATAAGTTTAAAATCTTCTTATGAATCGGAGAAGAAGGATTAAGCTCACTTCCATACTGGAATTGTACAAAATCTATACACAAAATTTTGCTATCTGGCAAAACTTTAAATTGATTTCCATTGTCTATTCCAATTAATGTTTCCAATGTTACTTTATCCCCTATTACATACGAGGCAAGAATAAAGTTAGGCTTCCATATCCCGGCCATGTCGCATTTATCTCGTACATACTTAACTAAACATTTTTCGGTTGGGTTTAATTGCATAAACCACTCTTTCTCCCAAATGTCGGTATCAACAAATCGTTTTGGCATTTTCATAGTATTTTATATTTTCTGCAAAATTTGTATCGCTTTCATATCTCATAAACGGAGTAACATTCGTGTACATTCTTCGATACTCGGTTGAGATATTTAACTCATTGGCTAAATTAATTAAAGATTCGTAATAAGGCATAAAAAAAGCATCATTATTTTTAATATAACTTTCTACTACCTTACGTTGAGAACTAATCGGGGAATGGTCATTGTACCCGACTATTTCCGCTACTTCTTTAATTCGTAAAGGAAAGTGCATAAATATAAAATAAGCTAAAGCCATCCGCATCGTTGACGTATTAACGTGAGCGTCTTTTTTAACTATTACTTTTGCGGGATAGTAACGATTGTTTCGTTTTAAATCCGATGTTTTGATTTTGTAATGTTTGCAATAAAGTTCAATTAATTGTCTTGCTTGTTTTGGTGTGTTCATAGTGTTATTTGTGTTATAGGTATTAATACTCCTTTGCTCGTATCATTATCGCCACCTTTCGTAATATGTCCTAATTGGTAAGCGATACGGCAAATCTCTTTCAATTTTTCGGTTTTAACAATAATTGAGTAATCTTTTTTATCAATTACGAATATCCAATAGTTAGCCTTTGTGGTGGCGATTCCGGAGAACTTACCTCTTGATTCATATTCAACGAAAATGTTTCCAGTATGATGAGCCATTCGGTCATATTTAACTTCTATCTTTTTACCATCGGTAAAGATTTCATTTAAATAATCTTCGGCTTTTTCTCCGAAATCTAAATCGTAATAAAAGCTATTTGAGTGTTTCATTTGTAGGTTAGTATTATAAGTTCGAGTTCTTCTCTACTCCATTTTTTAAGCTTGTTATTTTCGGCTTCCGCTTCTAATTGCTTTACATAATCTTCTCCGTATCTCTTAACTAATCCTTGTCGGTATTTAATCAAGTTACCTGATAGATACATATTGCACCGAATACATTGTCCGTTAGTATTATGATAAGCAAACGTATGAGGTAAACCGAATCTTAAAGCAGAGTGTTGTCCTTGCGAGAAATAGTGTCCAGCTTGTTGTACTTCACCATCGCAAGAAATACAACCTAAATTTTCATCTCTTTCTCTTACGTGAGCGTTGAATACTTGTTGCGCTTTGCTCAATAATTTCGGGAGTGGGATTAATTTTTTCTTTACTGAGTTTTTCATTTCTTATAAAAAATTTTATTCCTTTATTGATAACAAAGCTCATTTCGTAATCTTGGCGTATTACCTGAACTTGGTCTCCTTTTTTTCCATAAATTAGTTTTGTGGATGCACCTATTATATCTTCAATTAAATACATATTATTCTTTTACAAATGTTCCGTTAACCATTTTTCCTTTCCTATTTTTGATAACATTATAGGCGGAGTTTATACAAAATTCAATATCTATATTATTTAACTTTGCTAAATTAGTTAAAACAACAACGCAGTCTCCTATTGCGTCAACAAACTCTTCTTTATCATTTTTTAATATAGCTTTTGATAATTCACCAGTTTCTTCTATTAGTTTTAATAACTGAGTTTTAGTATCACCTTTTTGATAAATACCTTTTTCATCTGCCCAATCTCTAATTGGCTGAAATTCATTTTTTAGTTTCATGGTTTTTTGTTTAAAAAATTATTATAAATGTGTAAATTATTTGCAAAATGATAATATGTGCCTATTTCAATGTTTAATTCATTTGAAACTTTTTCTTGTAATCTACTAAAGCAATATTGGTCATTACAGAATCCATACCACAAATCATTGCTTCTCATTAATACAGACATATTTAATTTATTATGTAATATACAAAAATTTATAGCGTAAGTACATGGTGTGTCGTTTTCAAAATTATGTCTATCTTTTGCGTCATATATACTAATAGAAGCTCTTCTGGAATATTTATTGTTTTTTAATTCATTAATAATATATTCATATTGATTCCCCCTATTCCATTGATAACCATAATTCGAGTTGACACAACCATTTTTATCTAAACACTTACTCCATATTTTTGCTTTTTTAGATATTTCTACACCAGACGGGTCCCCGCTTAAATACCATTTCCATTCAAACTCTGCGTACTCTTTGTTCCATTTTCTAAAATCGCATGTTATTATATTATTTAAAGGATTTTTTATATAAAAACCATGGTTAAAAATAGACAAAGTATTATTATAAATTATACCATTATTTGAAATGAAATTATATAAATCTTCAAAAGCCTCGTTAGAAGTGTTATATATCATATAATATATTTAATTAAAGTATTTTAATAAATCAGAATTGTCTCCCCATTTTCTTTGTGAATCTATATCGCTTGCTTTAATATTTGGTTTTGGCATATTTTTTGCAACATTCCAAAACCAATCACCTTGTTTACCGTACTTAGTCATATACTCCCAACCTTTAGCGTCGTATGTTTTAATACAATCAAATGGAGTATTAATATCGGCTTCTTTTAAAAATTCTTTAGTGTAACTATAGAATTTAGCTCTACCTAACTCTCCATTTTGAACATTCCTTGCAACAGCAACAGCATTAAACTTTGTATTAGGAAGTGCAATCTGAAGAGTCCTAGATAAAACACCGGTTGAAAATACAGTCCACAATTCTTCAATATTTTTGTCTTTAAAAGCTTCATAGAATATTTTAACACCTCCTGCAACAACTTGCTCATGTTTTAGACCAAATGGAATATACTTTGCGTTAATTTTTTTAGCAAATTCTTTTGCCCAAATATTAATAGTTGGCATTGCTGGTGTTTTTAAAAATATAGGTATAGCTCCTTCTTCAATAACACGCAATTGATGCTCGGAAGCTTCTTTAGACGCTGGCATAAACAATATGAGCTTTTTATTATATTTTTTTGCTAAATAAGTAAGCGAGTAAGGCGCGTAACCTGTTCTAGGTGCAACATAAACTAATGTGTCTTCTTGAACTTGGCTAATCATAAAGTCTCCCATTTTTGCTTTAGTACCGTATTCAAACTCGCCATCATCTATTAAATTATAACCATTAATGTTTTTTATATTAAAGCTAAAATCTGGACTATAGTTTCTTGTTATTTGGAGGTAGTAGTTTAAATCTCTACCATCTGACATATCTAAATTAGATTGGTCCGTTGATTTATTAATATACATATTTTACTTTATTTTTGTTGCAAATTCGTAATACTTATCGTTGCCCCAAGTCTTTTTAAGGATAGTATTATTTTTCATTATACGACCATTGTTTTTAACAATATGATTATCTGATTGATATTCTTGAAAATACCTTACGACATCGCAGGCTCTACTATCTTCACAATCAATAGGGTTTAGATTGTAACGGTTAGATAAAAATTGTAATACTTCGTTTATATAATCAAATTCGTTTACTTTATGACTAACTTTAGGAAAAATTGCTTTAATACAACGTGTAGCATTAGTTCCAGCATATACAAAACCTTTAGGGTTTACATAGTTAGGATAATATTCACTTAAATCAGCAGCGAAAGCTGTCAAAACAAAGTTTTGTTTTTTAAATCCTTGATTTTTTAAATAAGTATTACCAAGGTCAGTTACTTGATATATATCTAATTTATTCTTTGTGACATTCTCGAAAATATAACGAACTAATCCTTCAGTATGATTAATGATAAAACGTTTTAAATGCCCGTTTTTTTCATCTTTAAACGTAAACTGAGGAAGTAAATAACCTTTATTATCTGTGAATGGTATAGTTAAGTTAACTAGGTCTTCTTTCCACTCTGGCCATGTAAATTTATTTTTAAATATAGAATTTATAATCCAAAAATTACCAAAACCATGGGTACCTAATATATCACCAATATTATCTTTTTTATATCTTGGAACATAGTTGATACCTGAACCACATAATCTAAATAAATAAAATAACATAAACCAATTAAAATCATCTTTAATATCATGATGAGTAAAGTGGTGCCCCATTCCTCTTAAATCATTCTCTTTATGCCACACAGCTTCAGTAAAAGCGCAAAATGCGGCAAATCTACGATGTGCAGTATCATAAATTGGCACGTAATAAATAAGTTCGTCGTTTATATCATCATATAAATTTCCTTTATAAGGAAAACCTAAATTTCCGTGCTGCTGCATTAATAGACTACGTCTATCATATTCATCTAGCGCTTCAAGTAAGTCTTGATTGATTATAAACTTTTGCATTATTTTATAAATTGATTAGCGAACATGTAATATTTTGGCTTTAAATGCACGGACTGCTTAGGTTCCATATATTCAAACATCTTCATACCATCTTCATCAACCCATTCATCTGGCCATTGTAAAGTTTTAATACCAGAATTGTTAATAATTTTATTTGCAGTATCTCTCAATAACATTCTTTCTTTTCTTGTGCCAAAGAAAGGTTTTTTTAAATACAAACCAGTACCAGGTAATTTACGACTTTCGTGTTCAATAGGAAGTAGATTAACTATAGTTGCATTATTTAGATTCTTAGCAAATTCAACATAGCGTTTAAATAATTCTTCTGTTGCAGCTAGCGGATTATTTTGTCTCATTAGATGAAATCTTATGTCAATATTACCAAAGTAAATAATTATTTCATCATAATTTTTATTCCATTTTTCTACAAATGAATCAGCTTCTTTTAGAAATCCATATAAAGTTTTACCATCATTTCTATCAAGACCAAATCCAGGTTTCCAAACACTAAGCGAATGGGAATCACCTATAACTAACTTTCTAGTATCTGTAGCGTACATCTTAGCGATGTTAATCGTATTGATAGCCGCAAATTTGTGTTCTAAGCCAAATCTCTTGTTAAACACATTGAAATCCAATGGCACGTTTACATTAATTATAAGTCCCTTGTAATTAGCTATGGCTTCTAGTTTTAGTTTGTGTTCTGGTTGTGGACCTCCTATAAAATTAAATATATTCTCTTGGTAGTTTACTCCTTCTAAAATGTACAACTTTTCATATTCGTTATACGTTGAATAATTGGGATTCACAACTAATTCATCACCATACTTCGATTTTAATATATTAATCATTATGTGGTAGTAACCGCCTCCATGATGTGATTTTGAATTTCCAATATTATTAATTATTCCTATTAATCCAATTTTCATGTATTTTTATTTTTAAAATTATTTAATGCACCCAAATATGCAACTGCGTCTAATAAATTATCTTCTTTGTGATTAAAAGATTGTCTTGATAATTTAAGGGCTACCATACAAATATACATGTCTTCTGCTGTTATATTTTTGCCTGTTGCTGAAGAAGCTATATTAGCTGCTCTTATCATACCAGTATCAAAAGGACCGTATAGTCTTTCTTTTTCTTCACTTCTATTATTTACAATTTCATTAGCTTTTTCTAAAATATTCATATAAAATTTTTAAAATGGTAAATCGTTTAAAGGTGTATTATCGTGAGTAAAATTTGATTTACTTTCTTCTGGTTTCCAAGTATCAATCGAAATCGAAACGTCCTTTCCGTATTGGTCCGGTTGGGTTTTTAGATTGATATTGATTTTTACAAACTTACTTCCATTGTACTCTTGGATGTAATCTTGGATTTTGTCTACGTTAATAGTAGCACTTAACCACGTGTCGCTTTTCTTTTTACCGCTTCCGCAATAAACTTTGTTTTGTTTTTCGGAGATTTCTCTCGCCATTTTGTAAGACATATTATTTGTTTTTGATTCGTAGTCGGTAA
>JACCDP010741335.1_pt1 | contig 10938 bp, 7 predicted proteins | sample 7445841 | NCBI WGS metagenome assembly JACCDP01 (sample SAMN15323441, study PRJNA562643) | freshwater metagenome | isolation source: river surface water | place: USA:Blue River Watershed | collected 2017-08-17
CGTAGGGTTTATCACCATCGATGGGAACCTGCTTGAGAGCAGTTTTGAGCTGCTCAATTTCGGAGCGTAAGGATTTAACCTCGCCCTTGAGGCGATTGATGTACTGAAACTCGCGGCCGCTAGCTACTCTTAAGAGAGTAGATAGGTTTGGCTTGTTTTTTTCCAAAAGCTCCGTCAGAACTCTGGAGTTTTTAAGTCGGTCTTTGAGGAATCCTGCTAAGCCATTATCATGATTGTTCTTGCTCATTGCACTCCGTCCTTCTCACTTTCGGGGCTACGTATGGCCTCGGGGTGGAGAGACGTAAGTCCCTTCTCTTGCCCGAGATGAAGCCAGCTTCGGAACGAGGGGAATAAAAATCAAGTTTCTCTCACTATTACTCCTACTAATGCATTAACTGGCGAATAAGACTGGTGAAATGGCTGGGAATGGTCTGCCGGGCGCCCTTTGCCGAGCGTACAATTCGACGCTTGGATTCTTCGTCAGGGTATTTTTGAGCGGGAACGGTGGAAGATCGCATCCTTGGCGGTCGCATTCAGGTTTGTTAAGCTGGGGAGGTACCCAGAGACAAACGGGCAGAAAAAGGCTGGGTATATCTTTAAGGGAGGCACAAAATGGAGTGGCAGAATTTTAGTGGAATGAACGGAGAAGGGCTTGGCATAGGCACGGTCTTTCGTTGTCAGGGTACGGATCCTTATGAGAAGACGGTCGATTTCATGCTGATTGAATATCCCGAATCTCCGTCTGGTTTGGCCTTTCTGGTGACGAGTGGAGCTATGGCAGGGCATCTTTTGGTAAAATTACCAAAGGAATCGAGACCGAATGACAGCTTTCATCAGAAGATCTCAACACGCTGGCTGAGGAGTAACTGGACCAACTGGGTTTATAATACAGCTCTCGAAAAGGTGCGCGTTTGCCCTCACTATCAAGCGGTTTGAGGGCTAATGCGGCAAAGGCAGGAGACTTGGGGGGAATCTCTCACGCGCTTTTAGCCAAACTGGTCTCGGAATGATAAAGAAGTTTCAGCTCGAACGTTGGATGGGTAGAGCCCACTTTAAACGAGAGCTGACCTCGAGCTTGGTGTGCCAAGCGCTGCGATACAAACAAGCCTATACCGTTGCCTTTGTCGCCTTTGGTTGTAAAGCCTCTGGTGAAAAGGCGGCTCCTCACATCTTCAGTGATTGCATGTCCCCCATTTTCAACGACAAGAGTTATCGCTTGATCCTCACGTCGCATGCTTACGTGAATCCAACGATCATTGGCTGGCAACTCAGCAATGGCATCGACTGCGTTGAGGCAGAGGTTGAGGAGGATCTGAGTAAGAGCACTGGGACTTATGCTTAGCACGACATCTTCGAGATCGACTTTCCAGGTTATGGCTAGCTTGCGTGTGCGACTGTGGGCCAACTGCATCACTTCAGGCCACACCTTCTCGAGTTGACAAATCTGAACATCATCCTCATTTCGCGTATAGTTGAGGACGCTGAGAGATAGTGAACGCGTACGTTCGGTGATATGAGCTAGAGTTTGGTAACCGGTCAGAACTTTGAGCTGATTTTCGAGGAATACGAGCTCATCAACAGGAAGCGCCTCAGTCTCTCCCCAGAGGTTCAGCATCATATGGAAGGGAAGAGAGGTCTCTGCAAGGAGGCCTTTCAAAGACATGCGAATCGATTGATATTCATCATTTTCAATGGTGTGAATGGCATTCATACGCTTGAGTGTCTCTGGATTCTTAGCGCTTGAAAGTAGGCTTTGCACCAAGCCTTGAATATACTGCTCTTGGAGCTCAATAGGGGAGAGAGCGACAAGAATCTGCTGCTTTTGAAGCTTTGGTACTGTACTGGCTCCATTTAGGATATTTTTGATTTCATGGCTTAGGTCAGCAAACAAGGTTCCCATCTGCACCATTTTATCCATAGCCTGATAGCGTTCTACTTCTCTCAGGAGATTATGGCGTTCGAGAAGATTATGGACACGAAGCAAAAGTTCTTCGGCAACAATTGGCTTAGCTAAGTAATCGTCCACGCCGAGCTTAAGGCCTACGAGACGATCCTCTTCACTTGCACGTGCAGTGATGAGAACCACAGGAACATCCTGAAGTCCAGGTTCAGCTTTCATGGCTTTAAGAACATCTTCGCCAGACATTTCGGGCATCATCATGTCGAGCAGCACAAGGTCTGGTTTTAGTTTTTTCATCGCAATTAGACCTGCTCTACCGGAGAGCTGAAAGCTCGATCGATACCCTTCTTCCTGCAGTATTTCGTGAATAACTTCGCAGTTAGTCTCTGTGTCGTCGATGATCAAGACGTTCCAGGCTCTCGAGATCTTAGGTGTTTGAACTTGCGAGGGAGCCTGAGGTGCGGCTGTTGAGGCTGTAGCATTTCGATCCCGCATGTGTGCCAGGCGAAGATTTTCCACTTCTTCTTTAGTGTGATGCTCTTCAGGCTCTTGAAGCTTAGCATCAACCTTATCATGACTTGGGATTTGGATAGTGAAGGTACTGCCTACTCCAGGGGCGGAATCGACCTTTATTGTTCCGCCTAAGAGCTTCACAAGATCTCGAACCATGGTGAGGCCAAGACCTGTACCTTCATAAGTCCGTCGAGCATCTCCCTGGACTTGGGCGAACTCTTCAAAGATCTTTTGATGATACTCGCGTGCGATTCCAATGCCAGTGTCTTGTACTGAAATTTGCAGAATCTTTTGGCTGGAATAACGCAGCTCAAAGGATATGTGGTTGATGCGGTCAGGGGCTGAAAATTTAAAAGCATTGCCCAGCAGGTTTCGTACGATCGTGAGTATCTTTTCTTGGTCGCTAATAAAGTCAGGACCTTCTTTTGAAAGATTGAGCTGAGAGACATACGTGAGATTCTCATTTTTAAGACGTAGACCATCAGCAAGATTGTCCGCACTTTCCTTGAGCTCGGTGAGAGAAACGAGCTGATTGCGTTTTTGAAGGTCACCGCGCCTTGATTTTGCGATATCCAAGATGGTATTCACCTGATTCTTGAGGGCATCAGCTAAACGCAGGGACTTTGCGAGTTGGGCGTTGGCTTGCTCTGGAATCGCTCCATAGCGACCCTTTAAGACGAGTTGTAAAAAGCCTATGATCCCGTTCAAGGGTGTGCGGAGCTCGTGTGAGGTGTTGTGAAAGAAGAGAGTTCTGGCTTTTTCTTTTTCCACAAGCTCGAGGGCATAAAGTTCGGCTCTTCGATACGCTTGGGCTGCGCGTTGAGCGACTAACTGAGATTGAAGTATTAAAAATGCAGCTACACAAAGCGGCGTGATTAAAAAGCTCGTCACATGAAGTTCGGTCGTAAAGACGATGTCAAAGATAAATCCCGTTACGATCAGCAAGCAGCCACATAGTACAAGTAGAGATCCAGACTGTTTTTGGAGAAGAGCTCTAGCGATGAGGTACATCATAGCTAAAGCGCTTAGAAGTATACTAAGCTGATAGAGTCCTACAAGCCCAGTAACAAAAGCTATCGGCGCTAAGACTGCCAAGGTGACAAGCAAAGCGTGAAAGCTCCAATAGACTAGTGTTGTCTTTAGAAAATCTTTCGGAAAAAAAGCTGTCTTGAGAAAAGCAAGATAGCCCGCGAGCCCCAACGGCATGCTCAGAAATTCAATTTTTTTGAGAGCCCAAAAAGCCTGGTCTGGAAGAAAACTATTCAGATAGGGATTGGTAGATGTAATCCGTAAGAAAGCCGCGAAGGCTGTGACAGCTAAGCAGATGGCTGGCAAATCTTCGCGACGACGGGCAAACATCATGAAGCTGTAAATGCCGATAGCGACCACAACACCTAGCCCTAAGACATTCAGAAGACCGTCATAGTCAAAGCGTTGGCGAGCTGTTTCGTGAACGCCCAGTATAGGTGCTTGCCAAAGACCGCCAGCGGCCTGTTGAAAATTAGATACGTGAATCAAAATGATTGTATCTTTACCTTCTACAGGAAAAAAAACTCGGAATGCAGCACTACGCGAAGGGATCTCATCCCCTGCAGATCCTGGGGTTCCAGAAGAAGCTTTGACCGCTTGAGACTCGAGACCTTCTGGGTAAACTATCAGTGTGAAAGCGGAGTCAGCCGCATAGAGGCCAAGCTGATAGCCTTCTGGTCGGGGCTTTAGTCCTTTGACTCGCATGCGATAGGTAGCCTTACCGAATGCAGGCAGATCACGGCCATCGGGAAGTTTCACATGTGTCCAACCCCGAGCTTTGGCAAAGTACTCATCTGGTTGAGGAAGGGGATCGTTGGCTTGCAGGAGGCGGTCCCAGTAAAATTCCCATGGACCATCGAGGGTTGTTGCTCCCAGAGACCAATCTCGCTGACTAAGGTCGTATGACTGAGGAGGTTCAGCAAAGCTGAGTGGACTCTTCAGTATGCTGCCAAGCACTATGAGAGCTTGAAGCAATCGTTGGATACTTAGTTTGGTAAAGAGCACAGCCATGTCGCATTCCTTCTCTTCGATTTGGAAGATATCGGAATGTCCAACTGCACCTGAATAAGTGGATTCTTATCTTTTGAGCAGAATTTAGGCTGGAGGGAGGTAGACACCTACCGCTCTGATATCAGGGAAGTCGCGTACATGGAGTTCCCCCTCAAGCTCGACAGGAGAAAAGTCCGAGGTCACGGCCTGGATATTGCTAGAGCAGAGCGCCATGGAGCGTTTGAATTCGCCAAACTTTTGACGCCCTCGATCGGTCGTGAGCGCTAGTTTGGTCGCTTCCTGAAGTCGCGAGGCAAGGTTGGCCGTATCGCCAATGACAGCATATTCGCTGCGATGGATACTCCCCATCATACCCACCACCACAGTCCCTGCTGCGAGTCCAAACGACAGCCGCAACTGGTCGAAGGGAGGGGGTAACTTTGCAAGGATCTCAGAAGATCGCTGACACATCAACTTAGTGGCATGAACAGCAGATTGAATATTGGTTTCGCCAGTAAGCCCGAAGATTGCCATGAAGCCATCACCCAAAAGCTTATCGACTACACCACCAGCTTCGTAGATCGTCTCATGCATCGGATTGAAAATGCGATCAAGCACAGCAAAAACTTCTTCTGGATCTGCTTTACGTGCAGCTGCAGTAAAGCCGCGGATATCTGCAAAAAGAACAACGAGATCACGTTGGCGAGGAGCCCAAGTACTAGGTTCTTCTTGCTTCTGCCCCGATTGCTGAGGCAGTTGTTTTTCGTAATTAGCGGTTTTTTCCAAAAGATCCTTGACCAAAGCGATCAGTCTTCCATTTTCTTTTTTCATGGCATACTGGTCGTCTGCTTCTTTGATCACTTCCATCAACTGATCGATCTTTACTGGTTTGGTCACATAGCGAAAGATAGCCGCCTCATTCACGGCAGATACTACAGTGTCGAGCGCAGAGAAGCCAGTGAGCAAAATACGAGTAGCGCCGACCTGACGATTTTTGAGCTCGGTGAGAAATTCGACCCCATTCATGCCGGGCATCATCTGGTCACTGATGACGACACTGAAATTAGCTTCGGGTTTGCCGCTATCGATGAGTTTGAGGGCTTCCATGGCAGAAGTCATGGTTGTCACTCGGTAAAATTGGGAGAGATGGCGCCCGAGCATGACAAGGTTGGGTTCTTCGTCGTCGACGATGAGGATGTGCGAGTTTACACGCTGAAGTGCCGTTTGCTGCGGCCTTTGGGCGACCTGTTGGGCGACACCCTTCAGATTTAACTTCATCGGCAAAACCTCTTGCTACCATCGTTGGTCTTAGGAATATCCAGTTGTTTTAAGTCTAACATAGGAGCTTAAACTAGGCTAGGCCACCGCCTGATTGATGGAGTTTTCTTTTGGAAAACGGAAGATAATCATGCGGTACTGATCTTTCCATTCGAGGGTGAGGCAGTAGGGTCGAACGAGATGGCGAAGTTGGCTCAAGAGGGCTTTATCTTCTTCAGAAACTTTTGGATGATCTCCAAGAAATTTTAGGACGATACCATCTTCAGTGTCTGCTGCCATCAGGTAGGGATCGATGCAGATGCGCACATCAGCCTGCAGATCAAGACGCCATAGATGCAGAATCATATCAAAGGCTAGACCAAGTACGATGTCGTTGCTGACGACGCGGAGATCTTTCATATCTTCGTGCTCACAGATGAGGCGGCTCGCCCCACTGTAGCCGAGCTTTGCATTGATCATCTGAACACGGTGTTCCAAAATTTTGAAGAAAGTAACCGCCTCGACATGATAGCCATCGACTCCACTGAGGACACGAATCTCTTTCATGGTCTGGGTTGAGCGATCAAGGCCAGTTCGCATCATGGTGAGGTGGGATTGCAGTCCGAGAAGTTGGTCCTCGATGTGCAATGAAAATTTTTGCACCTCTTCATCCTCGGAATCTTGATCTGCAAAAATATTGAGCACATCGTCGTGGTGTTGATCAAGGGTTGATTGCATAGAGATCTGGGCCGTTTGGAGATAGTTGAGCGAGTTGTTCATTTTGTGAGCAAGTTCGGAGACCAGCATAAAACGCGCGAGTGTTTCGATCTCGATCTGTTCCGCTTTTTCCGCGATAATTTTGCGGTTTTCTTCAATTTCTGAGATTTGCTCTTGTAGCTGATTGTTGAGTTGGGCGAGTGCATCGTTCTTTTCTCGGATGAGTTGTTCGTTGGCTCTACTCGCATTGAGGAGGTTTTCAGTTGCCTCTTTTGCGCGCGTTTGCATCGTGTTTATCTTGTCACCGAGAGCAAAGGAGAGAAGAATAATTTCCAACGCCGAGCCAAAGTTCATCGAGTAGTTTGTGAAGTTGTTCGACGGAGCAAGGCCAGCAGATTTTGCCACGTATACAAAAATTCCTGTGAGGAGAAAGATCCAAGCGAAGGTGAAGTAAAAGGCACTGCGACTTTTTTGAAAGATTCCAAATATCCCTGTCGTTGCCAGGCTGGTGATGGTGAAAAAGACTAGCACCGAGGCTGTACGGATCACGGGTGAGTAGCCGAGGAAAAAGCTCGCGATACCAAGAGTACTTAACATCAAAGCTAGAATCAGCAAAATTTTATGGGCAATAGGATTCGTCTGTCGCGTGTTAAGAAAGTTCACACCAAAAAGGCAAGCGGATGTCGTCGCAAAACAGATGAGGAAAGGAACGCAGTGATTTGCCCACGAGGGATACTCAGGCCAGATATACTGAAATGTGAGACCGAATATTGTCGCCTGGTAGAGGCCAAAGAGAAAGATCCAAAAGGCAAGGTAGAGATAACTTTTGTCTTTGACACTGAAAAAGATCGAAAGATTGTAGATCGCCATAATCAGCACGATGCCCGTCGATATCCCGAGAAGGTTGACCTTAGAAGAGTAATAACTCGTGAAATCGTGAGGTTTCCAGAGCTTGGCGGGAAAGCTCATGCTTCCCTGGGTATGAATCTGTACATAGACAGTAGTCTTTTCTTTGACTCTAATGGGAACTACGAAGTCAGCAAAATTCAAAGGACGTTGCGAGTAGGGATAAGCATCTCCAAGTATGTAGTCGGGTGCTTTCTGAAGCTCGTCCTTCCAAATTTTAATGCGGTCTATGCTTGGATAATCTAGGACGAGGTAGAGGTCTTGTCCGACTAGTTCAGGACAAGAAATTTCGATTTTGAACCAAAAGTAGTCGGTAGAAAAACCAAAATTCGGAACGTCACTTTCACTGCCTTGACTCCACTGATCCGGAGTGAGCTCGGCTGCTCCCGGGAGAGTATGGTCAATGCGGGCATAGGGGACATGTGGCCCGATGTACTCTTCTCGCTGAATAGCATTACAAAGTTGGTTTGCATGAAGAGGAAGCGCACTGAGCAGTGGCAAAAGGAACAGAAGCTCTAGCCACGTTGGGAGACGTAGCCAATGGAATTTCTTAACGAGCTTGGAGAAATTCGCCATGAGTAAGCAGCTGTCCTTTCGAGCGAGCGATATACGCGCTCCAGGATTCAGAATATCATGCAGTCTATTTGTCATAGAATCGCCCAAATGAATGGATCGAAATCGCCTGCTGTCAAAAACTTGTCAGACTCTTTCAGTTTCGCTATGACATTGGACACACTTCACCGATCTGTTGTCGTTCCAATAGAAAGGTCCCTAGCATGCAGTCTCGTCGTACTCAATTTTTGATGTCGCTTCCTATCACCACCTTGGGCCTCTTGACGTCTCGAGTTTTATTTGCCCATCACCCGGAGGGCGGAAAAATGCCTGAGACTTTTGGGAGTGCTTTCCTGTCTGGTCTAGGACATCCTGTCATTGGAATGGATCACTTAGTAGCTGTGCTGCTCGTTGGCTTTGTGAGCTTTATTGTCACTCGTCGTCTCTTGGACCCGATGTTATTTGCGATGAGTTCTTTGCTTGGTGTTCTTTTGCACGTGAATTTTGGTGCATTTCCTGGAGTAGAGCTTGCGGTGGCCATCACTTTGCCAGCCCTTTTAGCTCTCAGCTGGTTCAGCCAGCGCTTTGCAGCGCACAGCCGTAAACTTATGGTGGTAGGTGGCATACTGCACGGCTTTGCCTACGGAGAGTCAATTCTGGGCGTAGGCAACACTCAAGTTGTTGCTTACCTTCTCGGCTTAGCTATCATTCAAGCTGTTCTCTCTTATAGTTTCGGTGCTTGGTCCAAGGCACTTGCTGATAAGAGCCCGAAGGCTTTCGCGAATTTTGAAAATATCGTGAGCGCCGTCGCGAGTGGTACAGCGCTTGTCTTTATTGTCGCGTCATTGCGTTGAAAGCTGCTCTTGACAGCTTGAACTTAAGCTCGCTACAAACGTGCTGCGAATGTCATCAGCTTTGGGTTTCCGCAAGGAATCAATAGGGAAGTACGGTGTAAGACCGTCGCGGTCCCGCCACTGTAAACAGTTTGTGTTCCGCAGATGCCACTCACTTCGGTGGGGAAGGAGCGGAAAGGGTACAGAGTCAAATCTGTAGCAGCTGTGAGCCAGGAGACCTGCCCAAAGCTCGCCTTTGTCTTCTTTCTCCGGGGGCTGAGAAAGTTGCACTCAGATGAATAGATCGTTTGGCCTCAGAAATTGAAGAGACTCTATGCGTTCGACCACAGTGATCGTAGGTCACGGCAGTCGCGATGCAGAGGCACAGTTAGCCTTTGAGAACTGGATGGAGCTCTATCAAAAGCGGCATCCAGAGCGTCGACTACGTCATGCTTTTCTTGAACTTAGCGAGCCCTTCCTCGGTGAAGTGTTGAAGGAGGAAGCTGAGCGCAATGAAGAGTTGATCGTGGCTCCGCTCTCGCTTTTGCCTGCAGCTCACGTCAAAAACGATGTTCCGTTGGCTATCACAGCGCTTCAGGCGGAGTTCCCCCAAGTGCGTATTGTGGCGACACAGCCCCTCGGGGTTCATGATGCCTTGCTACGCTTTTGGTCGGAAAAATGGGAAGCTCTTGAAGTCCCTAGAGAGGAACGCAAGGAATGGACCCTCCTGCTTGTCGGGAGAGGCGCCAGTGATGTCGATGCGAACAGCACCTTTTACAAAATGGGTCGTCTGCTTGCTGAGGCCATGGGAGTCGCTCAGTTTGTTCCTGCTTTTATAGGTATCACCTGGCCTACGGTTGACGAGGCGTTGCAACTGCTCTTACGCCAACGACCTAAGGGTGTGGTGATGATTCCCTATTTTCTCTTTACCGGCGTGCTCGTACAAAGACTCGAGAGCAAGCTGCGAGAATTTCAGGAGCGATCACCTTGGATCAAGATCCACAGCTTCGCGCCGTTCGGTCCCGATCCTGTGCTCTGTGAAGTGATGGAAGACAGAATCGAAGAGGCGCGAGGCAAAAAGCAGATGCCGCTGCCTTGTGTCACCTGTAATTATCGGGTGCCTCTTGGAGTTCTTCAAGAGCGGGTAGGTGGCTTGAAGTCCCTGCTCTGGAGTCTACGACATCAGTTGACCCATCAGCAGTCGATGCCTCATCAGCACGCCCACGCGCCGCTTGAAAAGCATGTGCTTGTCTGTACCAACGCAGATTGCGCAGCCAAAGGATCGGTGCCTCTTGCACTCGCCTTACAGGGAGCATTGCGCAAAGCCAACAAGCACAAGGTCATCAAGGTCACGCGCACCAGTTGCCTCGGGCGGTGCGGAGAAGGGCCAACTGTGGCGGTATATCCAGATGGTGTCTGGTATCGGCAGATGAACACAGAAAGTGCAGAAAAATTGGTGCAAGAGCATCTCTTGCATGATCGCTTATTAGCTGACCATGTCGATCACGTACTTTCGTGATGGCTGGTTGAAGAACACTTGAAGGAGAATGAACTTATGGCTTGTCACGAAATAGCTGCATTGCGCCTCAGCATGATGAATGTTTTGGGAATTAAAGATGAGGCTGTCCTCGCTCACGAATTAGCAGAGCTGGGAGATGCGGCTGAGCAGCCTGGTCCTATTAGAACCTTAGCACAAGCTGCTGACTTTGCGACTATGCAAACGGCTTATGAACACTGTCTCAGTGATCTCGAAGCCCGTCTCAGCCAAATGCCGAGCGATCATCCCCAGAGAGCTTACTATCAAACTCTTGTTGTACTGAACAAGAAGGTCGAGTGCGAGCTGCGCAACTTCCGTCAGAGCTTTCACAATCTCTATCAAGATCTCGAAGAAGTGCACGATCACATGCACTGCATCTATCCTGCCTCCGAGGAAGGATGAGAGATGAGCACGATTCATTTTGCACGTGTGACTTCTACGCATGATATGGAAACGGGTGCGAGACTTTTGCGCTGCCGGATGGAAGAGGGGGCTTCGCTCGGGTATGAAGCGGGTCAGTACCTGATTATCAATTCGGGACTGCCTAACGCTGAGGGTAAACCACTCAAGCGTGCGTACACCATTTTTGGTATGAACGAGTCACGGAATGAGTTTAGCTTACTTGCAGAACGAATCGAGCAAGGCGCTGTTTCTCAGTATCTGAACGAGCGTGAACAGGGCGATCTTTTGCAGTTCACAGGCCC
>JACCDP010968700.1_pt1 | contig 10938 bp, 19 predicted proteins | sample 7445841 | NCBI WGS metagenome assembly JACCDP01 (sample SAMN15323441, study PRJNA562643) | freshwater metagenome | isolation source: river surface water | place: USA:Blue River Watershed | collected 2017-08-17
AAAACATTTTCTTTTTGAAGTTGAATGTGAAGTAATTTGTAACTTTTCTTTCTGTGAAGTATCTTGACCCTACTCTTCTATCTTTTACGTGAATTTGGTACTTAATTGATATTTTATCATCACCTTCTTCAATAAACAATCTTTTTCTATCAAAGTGAACATCGGCAAATGGATTTCCGAAATGTTTAACAAAATCCTCTTCAGTGTAGAATTGAGTATCTGAATAGAACCTATCTTTCTTTTTTGTTTCAACGTACAAACCTAAGACATGTCTATCTTTTTGATTTATATCGCAATAATTAAGATATAGACTAGTTCTATAGTTCTTAATCTCAACAAACTTATGAAATGTTTTACCTTCTACTTCTAACATAGAATAAAGATATAAAAAACCCCCGACTTATTCAACCGGGGGTTTTAACTTTTTTTAATTCAAATTGATTTTTCCCATATGATGTTCCATAAATGGTTTCACAACTTTTTTGATGTCTGATAACTCTCTTTCTTTATTCATTGAAAGAAGTAAATCAATCATTTGTTGTCTTGTTGGTGCAACTTCTTTTTCTTCTTCGTGGTTTTTGGTTGCTAAACCCCTAACCTTTTCATAAAATTTTTCACCATCAAAATCACCAATCAAAATCTTTAATTGGTCTGGGTTTTTTTTAAAAAACCCAACAAAGTTTGTCATATAAATTTCTATCTCTACGTTTCCCATAGAACAAAGATAATAAAATTTGATTAAATATTATTCAAATAAGTGTAAATTGTCGTCTTCTTGGATTCTTTGTTTAACACTATCAGGAATTGAATTTTTGTTACTTCCTTTCATATTAATAACTGACAATCTTGGCATCTGAGCGATACAACTTGGTAACATTTGAATGTTTGGATTATCAGGTAAAGATAAGAATTGTAGTTTGTCTAATCCACATACTGTGTCAGGAATACTTGCAACACATCCAACAAAGTGAATTGCTGTTAAATCTTTGAAGTTACCAATGGTAGACGGGATGTTCAAGTTTAAGTTGTTAGACGATTTAGCAATAAACTCTAAACGATTAATGTTTTTAGGTAATGTTGAAAAGAATTCATCAAACCCATAAAGAGCAATAAATTTAGATGCTGAATCACCAGGGTAGTTTACAGAAACTTTTGTTCCTCCTCCACTTGATAAACCTTTCATAAATTCAAACTTAAAGTATTCTTTCAACCCTTCTTCATTTGTATTTAAGAAGTCAACTAAATCAATTTGTCTATCTGCAGGGTCCATAAACTGATTAGATGGGAAGTGGAATTGGTATCTATACGCTGGAAGACCTGAAACGTCACCAAAGTCTTTACCTGATGTAAATGCCTTACCTGAGTTAGGAATAACAACATATAAAGGACCATCTTTAATGTACCTATCAAACCAAGTAAGTCCTGGTGAAGATGTACACCATCTTGTTTCACCTTTTTGTGGTTCTTGGTATGAACCTCCGTAGAAACATGCGGCATCCTTACCTAATTTACCGGTATCAGAAATTCTAGCCACAGTCCATTCGTTACCACGATAAACGATATCAGCACCTGGGTGAGCATATGTTTTAGAAGCTTCTTTCTTCTCCGTAGCACTCGCTTTAGTTTTTTCTAAACTGAAGTCCTTAACATTATCATATAATGTTTCAGGTGTAAGTTTATTGATGTCTCTAGCTTCTTGAGGTAGGCGGTTTTTAAATCTTTCAAATTTTTGTAAGTCGCCTGTGACTTTATATAAGTCCTCCAAGAACAAGTCTTGGTATTCTTTCATTGCTTGTTTGTATTGACCTGATTGTGGGTCCAATATCATCAATGGATGGTCCTCACCTAATTTAGGTGAAACAAAGTTTTTTAACAACCATTGGGTGTATTTACCAATTTTAACCTTTTCCATATCATCAGGTTTCGCAGTATCGATGTCAATACCTTCAGGAATTTTAGAAGTGGGGTCAGCCGCTATAATAGCAAATAAAGTTTCAAAAGGCATTAAACCTTTTTGACCTCTTTCTTTTGGTTTAACAAATTTGTCATATAATACTTGAAATCTTGATGATTCAATAATCAAATCTTTCAATATAGATGTAAAACGCATATTCATAACTGTTTTTATATAATAAATATTACAAATTTAATAAAAATAATAATTAATAGTTCATAATGAGTAATTCTTCTCCCATATTTTGTTTCTCTCCCTTCTTAGCGGAAGCCGCTTTAGCAAACTCTTTTTTCACCCAAGTATACTGGTCTTCAGGAAACCATTGGTGTAATAGTTCAAAATCATAGTATGATAACGAAAATTTACCCTGTATATTGTGTAAAACGTTTGCTAATCTTTCGTGGTCTTGTCTATCAAAATCGTGATTGGAATAGTAATTTTCTGTCTTCCAATAAGGTGGGTCCAAATAGATGTAAGTTGATGGTGAGTCATATTTCTGAATAACGTCGGCAAAGTCCATATTTTCAACATCAGTAATCTTTAAAAAATGGTCAACCCAATCAGGTTTTGATAATTTGTCTCTAAAGGTAAGATATTTTGATTTATATTTTCCTTTTAAGTCAATAAAATTTGAAGTTTCAGGTTTTGACCCGCTAAATACTTGTGTTAAAATATAAACATACTTAGCAGCAATTTCATAATCGCCAGGTTTTACGCTGAAATTTTCACCAAATAATTCAGCCTGAAAGCTGATAAATTGTTGTTTATATATTTCAGGGGTAATGTCCACACCTTGTTTTTGACAATCAATAGAGTTGATTGCTCTTAGTAATTCAGTTGGGTTCTGTACGCACTTAAATAGATTATAATTTAACGGATTAAAGTCGTTGTAAACAACTTTTTTTAGGTTTGGGTACTGTTTTAGGTCCATATTATAGAAACACCAAAACATACCTCCAAAAGTCTCTAAATAGACTTCCATATCTTTATCATAGAAAGGGACTATCCACTTTCCAATTTTACTCTTACCTCCAATATAACTTAACATACTACAAATATAAGAATTTTAATCTATTTATCAATATGCGATTTTTTTAAAAAAAATTAAAAATTGTTTTGGTGGAACCAAAAAGATAACATATCTTTGTATTGTGATTCAAGCACAGGATGTCAGTACTCCTAACAAATAATCTGACCGCCGAGTATCAGGTGTGTTGATACGGGTTAAATTCCTCAATCTAATCGATGAAAATGTAATGAAGCCCTCCGTTTTTCGGGGGGTTTCATATTTATAGTAATATGAAATTACTTGGTGTTGTTAAAAATTTAATTTTAGAAAGAAGGCAACTATTAGACAAATATGAAGTTAATGGGGTACAAGTTGATATATTCTTCAACGACCATTCAAATATCGCTATTAATACCTCAGAATACGGTAGGTCACCAGTAAGTGAGATTTTATATTCTATGGTTGAAGTATTAGACGTAATTGTTGATGTGTCTTTAGAAATCTTAAATAATCCAAAAAGTACAACTAATAAAAAAAATAAAGATAAGTCAATTTTAGTTATTGATAACTTAATAGGTGTCGATTACCATTTTTGGATTTCAAAATCAAATAATGGTAAATTATTTTTAACTATTAATACTTCTATATCTCACCCTAGACATTTACCAAAAGACAAAAACGACAAGAAAATAATAATTACTAAATCAGGGGAAACGATTATTAGAGAAGAATTTGATTTAGATAACTTTACTAAAATAACTAAAGGTAATATAATTATTTATTATGGATAAAAAAGAAGCAACTCAAGTAGGATGTCAAACTTGTAAAAAAGGTTTGTCAGGAACTCAACAAAGTCTAATGGTTTTAGGTTTTTATATATTATTTGCAAGTATTATTGGGACTATATCCATTTTCAAATACCTATCAAGTTTATTCTAAAATTTCTTGTATTTTACTTAGTTTTTCTTCTGAAATATCTATTTCATTGGTAATATTCATTTTTACGTAAAAGTCACCACTGCCAACATCCCCACGATATCCTTTTTTAACTAACCTTAATGGTTTATCAGAGCTTACGCTTTTTGGTAGATTAATTAGTAACTCACCTTCAGGATGTGGTAACTTTATTTGTTTTTGTAATAAAACATCTAAAATATTTAATTTTAAATAATAAATTAAATCGTTTCCATTTTTTTCAAAACCATCTTTATTATTTAAATTTATTTGCATTATTAAATCACCCCTTAATTTCATGTTTTGATTAAAGTCACCTTTTGATGAAATTCTCATAAAATTACCATTATCTACATTTTTTGGTATGGTAATTAATAATGTTTCATTTTTTACTAATACACCTTGACCGTAACAATTATTGCAAGGGTTTGTTATGATTTTACCTTTTCCGAAACACGATGGGCATTGTGTTTGTACTATTTGATTAAACATTCCATTACCTACTCGTTGTGTGATTGTTCCTATCCCACGACAAGTATTACATACTGAAGTTTGACCCCCATCACCATTACAAGGTTGGCATATTTCATTATACTCATATGTTACTTCTTTTTTTACCCCTAAATAAGATTCTACAGGACTAATTTCAACGTTAATCATCTTATCGGGTGCTCGTCTTGGTCTTTGTTGTCTATGACCTCCCATCATTTCTTCAAACACACTAGAAAAGTCAAAACCACCACGACCCATATTTACGAATGGATTATTTCTTCTATTGTCATAATCTCTTCTTTTATTTTCGTCCCCGATATTTTCATAAGCTTCGGAAACTTCTTTAAACTTTTCTTCACCATCAGGGTTTACATCTGGATGATATTGTTTAGATAATTGTCTATACGCCTTTTTAATTTCATCTTGTGATGAAGTTTCAGAAACGCCTAATATGTCATAATAATTTTTCATGAGGGATAACTACATAATTGTACTGTTTAAAAATAGAAAAAGAAAAAAAATTATCAAACGTTATGCAACAGAAAAACAAGCATTATCGTTTTTTAATAATCTTATTAAGAATAATGATATTGTTTTTGAAAAGAAAATTGAAAATGCAGAACAGGTTGATTTTGAATTGGGTATTTTAAGTAAGAATCAATCTTTTCAGCCAAGTCTTTTTATCACTGATGATTATGGTAGAAATAACCCAGTAAATTTAGAAAACCCAGAATATGTTTTTTTAAATATAAAAAAATATAAAGTTGAAGAGTTACTATTTGACTGGCAAAAACAAACTAAGATTACTTTTGATGATTTTATTAAGATTTATTGTAAGTCAAAAGATTTGAAAAACGTTTTTACACTAAACAATAAAATATGTGTTCAAATTGATGATGATGTTAATGTATTTTCATTAAAAGATACTGACGAAGCTCATAGATTTTTGGATGTCTGTCAAAACTACTTCTATGAAAAAAATAGAAAAGACGGTATTTTCGTTAAAGATGTTTCCTCAGCTCAGAGAAAATGGTTATACGATATAATGGAAAAAAGGGGATTTGACAAAAAAAGACTTTATAGATTGAAGACTACTTTTTCAAAAAGGTAAAATTAGTATTACCGATTGAAATTATGCATTTTTTGTCTGTTGTTTTGTGATTTAAATAAGATAATATTCTTTGGAATCTACTTTCATCTAATGTAATGGTTATTTCTGTTTGGTCTGTATTAAAAAAACTGTTGTCTAAGATTTCGACAACTTCCGCTAACTTTTTTATTTCATCCCCAATACCATCTTGATTCTGTCCCATAAAGAATATTTTTGTTCTTTGTGTATTGTGTTACTAACTTCTGTTTTATTCAATGATTTAAGCTGGGAGTATATTTCATTTTTATACTCCTCAGCTTGTTTCATTAATCTTTCACGTTCATCATTTAGTTGTCGAATCTCCTTCTCCAACTTTGGTGTCAACTTTGTCATTACTTTGTGTTAATAAATTTTCAAATTCCTCTAAATCAAATTTTAGACCTTTAAGATTTTCTAAATTTTCTTTTTCAAAAATTTGTTTTAATTCGTGCACTTTGTTCTTGAATAACCTTTCTTTTTCTTCTCTTTCAATATTAGTTTTAATTACCGTTTTAATTGTGTTCTCAATCAAATCAATTAAACTTGTTGAGTTTTCACAAACAAAAGAAGTAATAACTGAACCATCTTTGTCTGAGTTTTGTAAAATTTCAACATTCTCAGGTCCTTTTTTTGGTAGTAACCAACTAGAAGGGAATGACATGTCAAAAGTAACGTAATTTTTTAAAATTCTAACTGATTTTAAATAATTGGATGTCGATGTTATGAATTCACTATAAATCATGCTATCAAATATATTATAAATGTTATTATATAAGCAACAAATCCACCGTTTAAAAACAATTCTGTTGTTGTTTGTTCAAAAGGAACTGGTGGTGTTGAAAATACGGATTTTAAAAAGTTAATCGTAAGTCTTACAAACCCAAGTATTGAAAATACAAAAAAGAATAAAAATATATAATTTAATAAATTATGCATTATTTTCTTTGTTGTGATTTAAAATATCAGTTCTAAGTTGTTGTGCCAATGATTTCAACTCTTGTGAAGTTTTTCTTGCTCTGATACCTGCAGATTTATTTCCGCTATAAAATTTTGCAGTATCAACTGATAATGTTTCAACCAATGTTTTAATTTTTTCTAAAGTTTCCATTTTATAAAATTCTGTTTATTTATTTTTAATAAAAAATAGACGTTTAAACTAGTATGTAAAGTTTTTTGGTTCTATTTTTAATGACCTCTCTAATAATTTATATAGGTCTGTGAATATTTCTATGTCTGATTTTGTTTTTTTTCCCTTTCTATTGAAAAGTTGTGTTAAAAATAATTCAATCGTACCTCTTACGTTTTCATCTTTCTGTTGGTAGAATATTTCGAAAAAAAATGACTCAAAGAAGTTAATATCATCTTCTTTAAAAATGAAATATATCGACTCTTTTTCGAAGTTTTTGATTGTTTTTTGCCAACACCAATTAAAGTGGTCTTTTTTTTGCTGTGTGGTCATACCAACTCTTGTTTCATTATGGATTCCGTCATCGTCACCCAAATAAGTTTCATTTATTAAATAATAAAACGAAAGACAAAAGTCTCTAAATAATTCTGTATGTTCTGAAGTGATATTGTTTGCCAAATACCAAGCATTGATGTCTTCATCATCCATTGGTTTAGCTAGCCAATCAAAAAAACGACCCATGTTATTACTGATATCCATAGGTCAATAATAACATAGGTCGAAATAAATTGTAGATTTAATTATTGTGTTTTTTGATTGTAACCAATCAAGTTTTTCATTTTTGTGATTTCTGATATGACTTTTTTGTCTTCGGTAGACTCCAATTTAATTTTAATCCCTTCACCTTTTTCTTGTCCTGATTTTTCATTGAAGACAGGTTGTGGTGCTTTATTATAAGATTGTTTTTTAAGTTTGTCTAATGTTTGTTTCTTTCTCATTTTATTAAAACGAGAATTAGCATCTGACTCAAGAGCATTCCCACCAGGAGCATTACCCGTTTCGGATGAACCTTCGTAGTATTTATTCATTCTTTCGTCATTAAACTCAATAGCATCAGGAACAGGAATGTTTAAACCAGCAATTTCGTAATTAAAATCTTCATTATCGTCAGTTAATGTGAATGCCATTTTTTCCATCTCTTCTATTTCTCCATTTCCTTTTGGAAAATGTTTAGGATTCATTTCGTAGTCACCTTTAGAACCATCTTTAAGATATTCTTTCATTTTTTTAGTGACACTTTTAATATAATCGTTCTCTTCTTTACCTGACCTGTTTAAAGATGATTTTAACACATTAGATGTTGAAACTTTACCTTTTTCGTATTTAGTATTTTCTTTGATGATTTTCTCAATCATATCAACCATTTCATTTTCAGTAAATAAAGTAGTTCCGAAGTTTTCAATTCTATAATATGTTTCTTCGACTTTTTTACCTTTAGCTTGTTTTGCGGCAGATTTCATCGGTTCTTTTTTATCACCATCGTTATCTAAATCTAAAAAGTCAGGTTTAGCACCTTCTTTTGTTTCTGATTTTTTTGCTCTTAACATTGCAAAATCTCCACGGTCTATTCTACCATTTTTGTTCTTGTCAATTTTGTGTTGTTTTCCAAAAAGTTTTTCTTCTAGTTCAGCCTCGTCTAAATCTAATTCAACAAAATCAAACTCATCTTCATCATCTTCTTCACTATGATGTCTACCTTTTTTAGTTGATTTACCTTTCAAAATATCATCTAACTCTTCAAATGAATAATCAGATAATCTAATGTCACCCATAGATGGATGTCCGTCGTCCATACCACCTAATTCAGTGATATCTCCTTCATACATAGTACCACATTCCATACATTCACCTTCGTACATCATTCCACCACACTCTGAACACATTTCTTTGTTCTCAATGATTCTTTTTTTAATTCTATTTGAAGTTTTATTTATTTCTTCAGATAAAATTCTATCTACGATTTTTTTAATTTCTTTTTCCATACTTAATAAATATCATTTAAATTATAAATTACTACCTAAGTAGTCAATTAGGATATTTTTTATTTGTTCTGTTGTTAATCCAGTCTTTTTAGAAACGTTTTCAATTGCTTCATACATTGTATTTTTCTTTGGTTTACTAGAAATATTCAAAGATTTGATGTCTCCTTGATTACAATAAGGGAAAGTTTTACATTCTTTTTTTACAGAAACAAATTTACCTCCCGGTATTTGTGCTTTTTTCCAAGACCTACCTTGTCCTTTGCTGGTATTACCTTTCATATTAATATCTTGGAAACTATTGGCATCATACACACCAACCGATGAGGTTGTTGTCATTTCAGTTGCTTCCACTTTTTTAGGACAAACACATTTGGATTTAACTCTATCACAGGCATCACAATATTCTTCCTCGCTAACCTCTTTTACTTTTGGTCTTTTATACTCTGATTTAGCCTTATCATCGTTTGACCACATACTGAAAGCAGGTGCGCTATAACCGAAACCTCCTGTCGCCGTAGCTTCTTTTGATTCTTCTTTTTTCTTTTTTAACGCTTCAGAAATAAGTCTATCTAAATAATCTTTATCTAATATCATTTTTTATTTTTTAATGATGATTGCCATTGATTCTTTTTGGACCACAGTTGATAATAAAATTCAGTGGTCAAATCCACAACAATGTCGTTTATGTCTCCTCTAAGTTTACCTCTTTTTAATTCTTTAGATAACATGTTAATAAGTTGGTCTTCGTACTGTTTTACAGTATCTACTTTAAGAAAAGATTTAATTTCTTTTCTTATCATAGATTCAATTTCTTTTTTTTCTGTTGAGGTAAGTGCCATTATTTCATTATACTAAATACGGTTAATGTTGTAATAAGTGCGCCACTTACAATTTGAGTAATGGTATTTTTAGCCTTCAATTTTTTAACTTCTTTTCTTAACTCATCGTTTTGGTCATTAACAATTTTGAATTTTTGTTCTACATTGGATATAATCTCTTTATTTAGAGTATCTTTTTGCTCCCAAGTGTTAATTGTTTTTTCTAGAAACCCAATCTTATTATTAAGTTGTTTTATTTCTTCTTTATCTAACTTAGATAATTCTTTCAATCTGTCGTAGTCATTTAAGTCCAACAACATTTTTTGTGCAACATCATATGGGATACACATTTCTGTTGGTTCTGTTTTAGGTTTTTGTTGTGAAAATGAAACATTAACAACAAAAATAACAAACAATAATAAAAATAAATTTTTCATAATATTAAAAATTGTATCTCGCTCTTAACAAGCTATCGACTTGTTTTTTGTCAGCATTTTTTATTTCTTCTTTTTTCTGAGTGTAGTAGTTATTAACCTCTTTTCTTTCAACTTTAATCTTACCAATCTTATTATCAATCTCATCTATTTTGTGTTGGTAAGCAGTAAGTGAATCATTTAAACTTTGTTGGAGTTTTTGTAATTTTTGAATGTTTTGGTCCAATTGTTCCAATTTGTACTTATCCAATTCGGACATTTGTGGTTTTGGTGTTGCCAAGTAAACTATACCATAAAGTACGCAAATAGCAAGTATTACACCAAGAGCATGTTTCCAATATTTTTTAATTAATTCCATAATTATTCTTCGGTTGTTTGTTGTGTTTTCTTTCTTGTCGATATGACTTTAGCCCATTTAGCTTTAAATTTTTCATAAAAATTTGTCAATTTAGATATCATTTCTGTTAGTTTTTCATCTAACTTAATCATATCACCGTTTACATACACTCCATTATTTTCACCAATAGAATAGAAAAACTCAATGTCCATATCGATAACTTTACCACTCCACTGTACTTCATTAGGATATAAATTTAATACTCCGAAGTCTGATAAATCAGATACTTCGTCAACAAATTCATCCATAGTTTCTTGGAAAGCAATTTTCTCTTCTGTTGTTAGTTCAAGGTCTTTTTTATCTTTACCATGCATAGTTAAAAGACCACCTGAAATACGATAAGTTTTACTTTTATCCTTTTTAACTTTATCCACATTTACTTCTTCATCATCTTTGATGTCGGTATCGATTTCATCTTCAATACTTTTTCCCAAGTTAATAGGTTCAGATTGTTCCATCAACATCCTTGATTTTTTTAACAAGGATTTTATTTCGTCATATTGATTCATCTTTTTTTAATTTTTTTTCTAATAATTTAAAGTCGAAGGCTGGATTAACATCTTTAAAGTCCACATCGTAATTACTTCTTGTTGCAATACCTTTGAAATTCTCAACCCCATCTTGTCTTACATTATGACCTATTGTTATTTTAGGTATTTTGAATTTTTCACATAATTCATCTAATAGTAAAACCAAAGAATCCATTTGTGTTGTTTCGTATCTATCCCAAAAAAAACAATCTCTCCACTTTCTTTCAAAAGCCTTCTGTTTATAAATATCCCCAATCCAATTAACGTATGTA
>JACCDP010079145.1_pt1 | contig 10937 bp, 6 predicted proteins | sample 7445841 | NCBI WGS metagenome assembly JACCDP01 (sample SAMN15323441, study PRJNA562643) | freshwater metagenome | isolation source: river surface water | place: USA:Blue River Watershed | collected 2017-08-17
AAATTACCGAAATCATCCGCAACAGAAGGACCATTTACCCTGAACAATTCAGCGATCGAAAAGTCCATAAGGAACAAATTGAACTCATTCTCCAAAACGCCCAGTGGGCTCCTACGCATGGCAACACGCAACCATGGCGCTTTCATGTTTTCATGGATCAAAGCAAAGAGCGCCTCAGCCAGTTTTTAGGTACAACCTATCTCGCCCTCACCCCGAAAGAACTTCAAAACGACGCCAAATTGGCTAAACTCATGCGCAGACCCATCCTTTCAAGCGCGGTAATTGCGGTCTCTATGGCGCGGCAAAAAGAAAAGAAGATTCCTGAAATTGAAGAGGTTGAAGCGGTGGCTTGTGCCATTCAAAACATGCATTTAACCTGTACTGCTTATGACATCGGCCTGTTTTGGTCTACCCCAAAACTGATCTATTCGAAAGAAATGAACGACTTTTTAGGGCTCTCCGAAGATGATAAATGCTTGGGTTTAATTTACCTCGGCTATCCAAACATCGAATGGCCGGAGTCCCATCGCATACCGCTAGAATATCACACCCATTGGTTCCATGCGTAAAATCGTTGAACTTCTGCTATTCTTGTCCATGCCATTGTGGACTTTTTCCCAACTCGGTGATACGCGTCTGCCCTCCTATTTTGGGATTCAGCTGCGAACCGTTCTTCCGACTTCTTTTGTCGGAAACCCAACTACTGAGGTCAAAAAGGATCTTTTGAAGGCTTCAATTACTCAAACACCTGGATATTCATTTGGAGGCATTGTTCGCGTAGGACTCACCGAGTTAATTGCGTTGGAAACAGGCATTAATTTTACCCAGCGTCACTTTAAATTAAACGGGTCCATCGCCGATTCAGGGATTTACGTGAGCAATTCCCTGGACTTTATTCAGTACGATTTGCCAATCAACGGACTTATTTATATCAAACTTTCAAAAACCACCTTTGCCAATGCAAGCCTTGGAGTTACCGCAGGTTTTAAACCTACCAGCGTAGCAACCAGCAATAACGTAAGCGGTTCCAAGTTCTTTTACCACACGGGTTTTGTTGACAAAAAAGCCAGTTTAGACCTCAACGGTAATCTAGGTTTTGAATTCAGAAGCAAAAAATCCGGATTCTTTTATTTGGGAACAACCGTTCGACTTCCAACCGCTCCCTTATTCACGTATATCGCAACTTACCGCAACCAAGGATACAAGGTCAGCCAATACGGTGATGTATCTGGAGCTTTTCTTGGAATCGACGTACGCTATTTCTTCAAAAACGTAAAGGCCCGTAAAGAAGAACAACGACCAATCGAGTAATTAGGGAAGGCAAATAACCGTGTCCATCCATGCTGAAAAACCTGCCCAAACTCCTAAAGCGCCTCCTTCGATATTGCTAGGAATGTTAATCGGGGTCGCAAATGGACTTCCTGAAGAAAAAATTTGGTTGTACTTTTTGTCAAAAAACTGATATTCCGCTTTACCCAACTTTGAAAGACGTAGCACCACCGTATCACCTTCTCGAAAAAATCCTCTTTCCGATTCTGTGTAGGTACTATCATTGAACGACATGGGATTGTATAAGGTGAATTCAAACGCCAAACCGTTAAAAAATTGATCGTTGAAAAAAGGACCAAAGGGCTTTGAATAGAAAGGGTCTCCGATGTGCTTCATTTCCCACATGAAATTGTCTGAAGTACTCGGATTGTCCGTCATAAAACCATATAAATTACCAAGAGTGGGTGTATTCGCTTCCGGCTTCCAATTCAAGTAATCCAAACCGACCGGCGTTTCAATTTTTGTGGAAGAGGTGTACGTTTTTCCCTGGTGGCTGATGGTTAACGCATAGGTTTTTCCAATTTGACCAAAAATACTCGGGTCAAAAGACGTATAAATGCACAAGGGAGAAGGCAGCGCCTGCAATTCCTGAATGGACATGCCAAAAATAGCCTCTGCATACGCTTCCGTTCCAGGTGGTAAATCGTTCGTACACACTTTCGTGAGCGTTACCGTAGTGGAGCCATCCGAAACCGTTACGACGGCATCTGGGACGAAACTGGATAAATAGGCACTGATATCCGTGGGAGCATAAATGTTTTGGGTCGTGGACAACAGCACTATCGGTGGTTCACCTTCCCGGATGCTTCCATCCACTACCAACTGTTTTTCATAGCCAGGGATGTCAATCTTGACTTCTTTGGTACAAGCATTTAGGACGAACAAGCCGCACAAAAAGATTAAAACTCGAAATTCCATGTTACACTTGGGATTATTGGAAATAAAGAAACTTGTTTGACGGTCAGTTTAAAGTTGCCGTTTAAGAAATCACCGTCATTATCCACGAATAAAAAGAAAGGATTTGCGCGGTTGTATACGTTATAAACCGAAATCGCAACGTTATTTCTCAGCCTTTTCTTCACTTCAATTTCTTTCCCGGTTGCTGGATCGGTCTTGGTTTTAAACGCCTTATCATACCACGTTGCTGATAGATCCAATCGGTGGTAAGGTGCCATCCTTGTTGAATTCCTTGCGCCATAATTGAACAGTAAATTTTGATCTTGAACGTACCATGAAGTTGGTAAGGTTAAAGTGTTACCTGTTGCATAAATAAAAGCGCCTGAAACCGTCCACTGTTCGCTGAATTTGTACATCCCAACAACGCTTAAATCATGCCTTCTATCGTATTTTGCAGGATATACTTCACCGTTATTGATGTCCGGAAAACGGCGTTCTGTCTTTGCCCAGGTATAGCCAATCCAACCCGTGAATTTACCTGCGGCCTTTTTAATGAAAAATTCAGCCCCATAAGCCCATCCTTCGCCAAAAACCAACAAATTATCGGTATTATCGTTGACATTATCCCCTGGAAGAGCACCCTCTTTGAACTCCACCATGTTCTTCATTCCCTTGTAATAGATTTCAACCGAAGTCTCCAACTTATCGTCGAAAAAATTCTGAAAATACCCAAGCGAAGCCTGGAAGCCTTTCTCAGGTTTAGCAATGTCCGTCGTTGGATACCATATATCCGTTGGCAAGGATACCGCACTGAGGCTTGTTAAATGGACAAATTGATAATTGTAGGCATAGCCTCCTTTAATGGAACTGTGATCTCCGGTCAAATATCGAAATGAAATTCGAGGCTCAAGGCCATGGTAAAACTTGATTAAATCTCCTTTTCCGTAGGTAATTGTCGTGTCAGGTTTGCTTATATCTCCTTTTACATAACGCGTGAAGGACCCCACATGCTGAAAGGCTGTGTAGCGCAATCCTGCATTGATGCGCAATTTATCGTTGGCATCGAACTCATCCATGAGGTAAATGGCCTCTTCGTGGGAATACAATTTTTGCGCATTTCCGGTATTAAAAACAATGGTGTCTTGAGCTGCAGATACACTCGACGGTGTGAAAATGTGATAGATATGGTTCGCACCCCATTTAATCCGATGGCGATCGTTGGGGTAGTAAGAAAAATCAACTTTTGTGCTGTAGTCTTGAATTCCCGATAAGAATTCAATTTTAAACTCGTCCTGCTTCGATCCAAACTTGAACTTATAGTCGGTAAACGTTGCCGTAACGTTCATAAACAACCTACTCGAAAACAAGTGATTCCATCGAAATGCAGCAATTCCATTGCCCCACGGCATATCGGCACTGAATCCTCCCTCGCGGTCTGCAAAGGTAAAAACATCCTTCCCGTAGTATCCGCTGAAAAAGATGCGGTCCTTTTCGCCCAATTGATAATTGAATTTCGCATTCAAATCATAGAAATAGTAACCAGACCCTGCAAAGGGAGAAGTATCGGGAATTGCGGCCTTGGCCAAGATGTCAATGTAGGTGCGACGTCCAGAGATGATAAAACTTCCTTTGTCTTTTTTCAACGGTCCTTCCACCGTTAACCTGGATGAAATCAACCCAATGCCGCCCTTCACACCAAAGCGTTTTTTATTGCCTTCGTTCATGTTCACTTCTAACACAGAAGACATCCTTCCCCCGTAATTGGCAGGCATCCCTCCCTTGATTAAATTCACACTTTTAACCGCATCGGAGTTGAAAACGGAAAAGAAACCGAACAAATGTGCCGCATTGTACACGACCCCTTCATCTAACAAAACCAAATTTTGATCCGGCCCTCCTCCCCTCACATAAAATCCTTGTCCTCCTTCAGAAACAGAAGATACTCCTGGCAACAATTGGATGGTTTTGATTACATCCACTTCGCCCATGAATGCAGGAAGTCGCTTAATTTGTTCGATGTCTAACTCAATTTGACCCAACTTCGTGGAGTTTACGTTCTCCCCTTTTCGGCCATTAACAACCACTTCATCGAACAATTTTTCTCCGTCTTTGAAACCTAACTCAACGTTCAATGAAACGTCTTTGGTACTTAAGTCAATCGTTTGACGCACCGTTGGAAAGCCGGTGTAGCGAAATTCCACTTCATGGATTCCGGCGGGAAGGGTTAAAGAATAAAAGCCGTAGGTATTGGTTAACGCTCCTTTACTCACGGATGCCACATAAACTTTTGCATTGGCAAGGGCTTCACCGGATGATAGTGCCGTGATGTAACCGCTAACGGTGTGCTTTTCTTGAGCCAAACTGACCGAGAAAGGCGTAGATGCCAGTAGGAAAAGAAGGCAAGCTACGTTGCGCAATGTGGTAAAGTTTTGCATCATAATTTTGGCGTTTGACCGGGCGCAAAGGTACTAACATTGAAGCAATGAAAAGGTTCACCCATGTTAAATTATCCTCAATAAATCCAAGCCGCCTAAACGCAAAATATGTATCTTCGCGACGATACAACGATTATGAAAGTTTCTTACCATTGGCTCAAAAATTACCTTGAATTCGATAAAACCCCTGAACAAGTGGGTGAGATCCTCACCAGCACAGGACTAGAGGTTGAAGGCATTGAATCCATTGGTTCGGTTAGCGGAGGTCTTGCAGGGGTGGTTACTGGTAAGGTAATCAGCTGCGAAAAACACCCCGACGCGGATAAACTCAAGGTTACGATGGTAAACGTTGGAGAGGAAACGTTGCAAATCGTATGCGGCGCTTCCAATGTCGCGGCAGGTCAAACGGTGTTAGTGGCCCGCGCTGGAGCCACCATTCATCCGATTCAGGGGGACCCCATCACCCTGCGGAAAGCCAAAATACGAGGGATTGAATCCAATGGAATGATTTGTGCAGAAGATGAACTCGGTATCGGCAGATCCCATGACGGTATCATGGTTTTATCCGATGAGATATCGGCAGGTGTGCCTGCCGCTGAAGCGTTGAATTTGGACTTTGATGCTGTATTAGAAATAGGGCTCACCCCAAACCGGTGCGACGCCATGGGGCATTATGGAGTAGCGAGGGACCTAAGGGCCTACTTGAATTTTCACGAGGGCTTAGATAATCCCCTCAAGAAGCCGAACATTGGCGAATTTAAGGTGGAATCAAGCACACGCTCGAACTTCAAAGTGGCTAAAGATTCAGGTTGTACTGCCTACTATGTAGCATCCATCAAAGGGGTTAAGATTCACCAGGAAAGCACGGACTTAGGCAAGCGATTACAAGCCATTGGCGTATCCAGCATCAATAACGTGGTGGATTGCACCAATTTTGTAATGCACGAATTGGGTACCCCTCTTCATGCTTTTGATGCACGACACTTCAAGCGTGATTTACAGGTTCGATTTGCGGAACCGGAAGAAGAACTAACCACCTTGGATGGCGTCACTCGGAAACTTCTTCCTCAAGATGTGGTGATTGCCGGCGATGGTCGAGTGCACTGCCTGGCTGGGGTTATGGGGGGGAAAGCATCAGGGGTTGAGGCATCAACGGTAGATCTACTCATTGAATCCGCGGTATTTGATCCTTCCCTCATCCGGAAATCCGCCAAACATCATGGAATTCATAGCGATTCAAGCTTCAGGTTCGAGAGAGGCGTTGATCCGGATTTCACCTTATTTGCTTTGCAACGTGCCGTAACCTTGATTTTGGAAACTGCAGGAGGTACTTTGGAGGGCATTCATGAGGTACATCAAGAAGTGCCTAAAGCCAGCACCGTCGACTTCGAATTGGGCTATGTCAACCGAATTTTAGGAAGCCATCTCGAGCACCAGGGGATTAAAAACATCCTTGAATCGTTGGATTTTGTACCCCTCGAAAATGGCCAATGGAAAACTCCAAATTACCGGCATGATGTGACGCGTCCCATTGATATCGTTGAAGAAGTTGCTCGTATTGCAGGGTTTCAGAACATTCCATCCTTGAAAAAATGGTCTTTTTCCGTACCGGTATCCGAAGGAATTTCCCCCAACCAACTTCGTCATCAACTTGCCATCACTTTGGCATCGAAAGGTTTTTCGGAAATCCTCAACAATTCCCTCACAAAAGCTCGTTACGGAGACCTCCCCTTAAGTAAAGAGGCAGGTGCTGCTATCGCACTGCAAAATCCATTGAGTAAGGATTTATCCGTGTTGAGGAATTCCATTTTTTTCGGAATGCTTGAAACCGTGGTGTACAACCGAAACCGACAAGCCAACAACCTGAAGTTATTTGAATTTGGTCAAACATATCATGGGTTTGGAAGTCAACACTCCGAAAAATCAATGCTCGGCATCCTGATTTCTGGAACCTTGCAGCCCGAATCTTGGATGGGTAGCCGTCCGATGACGTTTTTCGATTTGAAAGGCCATGTACTCGACCTAGCCCAATGCTTTGGTTCATTCACAATTCACGAAAAAGCATTTGAAAATGAGGGGGCCCTTCAAGAGGGAATTCACCTCACAATCCAAGGAAAAAAACTTGGATCCATCGGATTGATTTCTGCAACTTGGTTGAAGGCTTTTGGTCTTAAACAAACGGTTTTTGCAGCCCAATTGGATTTAAAAGTGCTTCACGATGCGGTGAAAATGCACCGTGTGGTCTTCCGTGAATTACCTAAAACCTTTCAGGTTCGAAGGGACTTTGCCTTGGTGATTGATCAATCGGTAGCCTACAACGAAATCGTTGCCACCGCACAAAAAGCAGCATCTGAAAGGCTGTTAAGGTGTTCCTTATTCGACGTCTATCAAGGGGATAAAATCGAGAAAAATGCCAAATCCTATGCTGTAGCATTTCATTTTCAAGACCCCCACAAAACGCTTACCGACGCGGAAATCGATGAAGAAATGGAAGCCATTAAAAACGAACTGGCTACGAGGTTAGGTGCCTCATTGCGTTAATCCGCTTTTTTATCATAACCAAGAATATGCAAATAATCGGCAGCGGTTTGTTCTTCGCTGAACAAGCGTGTCACAATTTTCTCGTTCTCATCCCTAGAAATCAACACATGGCGAGGTTCGGGTATCAAACAGTGCTTAAGACCACCGTATCCTCCAATGGTTTCTTGATAGGCCCCCGTATTGAAAAAACCTATGTACAAGGGTTTGGTTTTATCGAATTTGGGCAAATAAATGGCATTGCTGTGCTGCTCCGAGTTGTAGTAATCGTCGCTATCGCAGGTTAAGCCCCCTAAAAGAACTCGCTCATAATCGTCGTTCCAGCGGTTCACTGGAAGCATGATAAAACGCTGGTTGATGGCCCAAGTATCGGGCAGGTTGGTCATGAAAGAAGAATCGATCATGTTCCATTTCTCGCGGTCGTTTTGTTGCTTTTGATGTAAAATATTAAAGATGGCGCCCCCGCTTTCTCCCACCGTAAAAGACCCAAATTCCGTAAAAATATTGGGCTCAGGAATATCACTGTCGGTACAAACCCTTTTAATTTGCTGCAAAATTTCACGCACCATGTAGGCGTAATCAAAATCAAAAGCCAAGGATTTTTTGATAGGGAAACCACCACCGATGTTCAAAGAATCCAGTTCGGGACATATTTTTTTCAAATCGCTGTAAATGCGCAAACATTTGGTCAATTCATTCCAATAATAGGCGGTATCGTTGATGCCCGTATTGATGAAAAAATGCAGCATTTTTACCTTCACCCGTGGATTATCTTTCAAAACGGATTTGTAAAAAGGAACGATTTCTCGGTACCGCATTCCCAAACGAGACGTATAAAACTCAAATTTTGGCTCCTCTTCAGCAGCAATTCGAATCCCGATGGAAATATCCCTTTCTGTAGCCTGTAAAAGGTTAAAAACCTCCTCCGCATTATCCACCACAGGGATTACTTTCAAAAAATCTTTTTCAATGAGGTTTTTAAGATTTTGAATGTACTTTTCCGGTTTATATCCGTTGCAAATCACATACGATCCTTCTTGAAGTTTGCCCGCATCAACCAAATTATTGACGATATCGATATCGAAGGCCGAAGAGGTTTCAATGTGTACATCGTTCTTCAATACTTCGTCCAAGACAAAGGCAAAATGGCTGCTTTTGGTGCAATACGAATAATAGTATTTTCCAGCGTATCCTTGGTTGTTGATGGCCTCTCTAAACCAACCTTTGGCCCGTTGAATGTTGTTGGAAATTTGGGGTAAATAGTTAAACTTTAGAGGTGTCCCGTAATCGTTGACCAAGCGCATTAAATCAATACCATGAAAGAAAAGGCGATCCTCCCGAAGGTTGAATTCATTCTGTGGAAAATCAAACGTTTGGTCGATTAAATCAAAGTATTTTGTACGCATTATTCAAAGTTAAACGATTCTAAAACCCCTAAATCCCGAGCCACCACTGCTCGACCGTTGCATTCTACGATAGGTCGCTGCATTAGTTTCGGATACAGAACTAATATCTCTAATAAATGTTCATGGGTATGTTGCCCACCTCCGACCGCGGCTTGAAATTCAGGCTCATTTCCCCGCATCCATTCGCTTACTTCCAACTGCAAAGCTTTGTGAAGACCTTTCAATTCGAGCATACTCAACGGGTTTTCCAAATAAAGCCGGACCTTCACATCGAAACCTCGTTCGGTTAGCCACGCCAAAGCCATTCGACTTTTTTGACATCTTGGGTTATGATAAATTTGAACCTTCACCCCGCAAAGTTAAGGAAGTGTTCGCGTTAATTCCAACCTTAAGGGACCGTCTTTTTATTGTTGAGAACTTCTGTGAAATCCCGTTTACAGGCTGCGTCCGCGCAAAAAAAGTTCGTACCTTTGATTCTTAGCCCAATTTGTATGTCATACCTGGATGAACTGAACGAAAGTCAACGCATAGCTGTAGAGCACATTTACGGACCTTCCATGGTCATTGCAGGCGCCGGTTCCGGAAAAACAAGGGTATTAACCTTTCGTATTGCCTACATGATCGAACAAGGCATTGACCCTTTCAATATCATGGCACTTACGTTCACCAACAAAGCTGCTCGTGAAATGACAGAGCGGATTGGTAAAATCACCGGTGCATCGGAAGCAAAAAACATCACCATGGGTACCTTTCACTCGGTATTCTCGAGGATACTGAGGTACAATGCTGACCGCCTAGGTTTTCCAAGCAACTTCACCATTTACGACACCCAAGACAGCAAAAGCTTGATTAAAGACATCATCAAAGAGTTTGCATTGGACGATAAAACCTATAAGGCAAGTGGTGTCTTAAACCGAATTTCGGCGGCCAAGAACAACCTAATATCAGCGGAGGCCTATTGCAACAACGACGAAATACAAGGAGAAGACCGCATGTCGCGTCGTCCAGAAATTGGTCGTATTTATCTGCAATATGCGAACCGTTGTCAAAAGGCGGGTGCGATGGATTTTGATGATTTATTGTATTTCACCAATGTCTTGCTAACGGAACATCCGGACGTCCTGCATTACTACCAGCAAAAATTCAAGTACATTTTAGTCGATGAGTACCAAGACACCAATTTTGCGCAATACCTCATCGTTAAAAAATTAGCCGCTGCCTACGAAAATCTGTGCGTGGTTGGCGATGATGCCCAAAGCATTTATTCCTTTCGAGGCGCAAACATTGAGAACATTCTCAACTTTCGCAAAGACTATCCGGACTTTCATTTGTTCAAATTAGAACAAAACTACCGGAGTACGCAAACCATCGTCGACGCCGCCAACAGTGTTATTCAACGCAACCATGACCAAATTAAAAAAGTGGTTTGGACCGAAAATGGAAAAGGAAAACCCATTTCCGTCGTTCGTACGCTCACCGACAACGAAGAAGGCCGCGTTATTGCTGGAAAAATTTTCGAAGTTCAGGAAGCTCTTGGGAGCAGTTACAACGATTTCGCCATTCTTTATCGAACCAATAAGCAATCCAGGTCCTTTGAAGAAGCCCTACGAAAACTCAATATTCCGTATAAGATTTACGGTGGCCTATCCTTTTATCAACGTAAAGAAATCAAAGACGTTCTGGCTTATTTTCGATTAGCAGCGAATCCCCGGGACGAAGAGGCTCTGAAACGCGTTATCAATTATCCTAAAAGGGGTATCGGAAAGACAAGCGTAGAAAACCTCATCATCAGTGCGGGAAGAAACGGGGTTAGTATGTGGGAAGTGTTGTGCGATTTCACCGCTTACCCTACGGATGTAAGTACCAGTACCCGTCAGAAAATGCACGAATTTACGGTCATGGTGCAAAGTTTTCAAGCCGAACTTAACAAAGTAGATGCCTACACCCTTGCCGAACGCATCGTCAAATCGAGCGGTATTTTGGCCGAACTGCATCAAGATAAGGATAAAGGGCCCGAAGAGATGGAACGCATTCAAAACGTGGAAGAACTCTTGGCCGGTTTATTAGAATTCACCAAAGGAGCAGAAGAGGATGAACTTAAAACCTTGAGTGATTTTTTAATGGATGTCGCCTTGTTAACCGATGCAGACCAAGAGAAAACAGAAGAAAAGAACCACGTTTCGTTGATGACCATTCACTCCAGCAAGGGCTTAGAGTTTCCCAATGTTTACATTGTTGGCATGGAGGAAAATCTGTTCCCTTCACAACTATCAACGAGCTCAAGGACAGAACTTGAAGAAGAACGTCGGCTTTTTTACGTAGCCATTACCCG
>JACCDP011439358.1_pt1 | contig 10936 bp, 6 predicted proteins | sample 7445841 | NCBI WGS metagenome assembly JACCDP01 (sample SAMN15323441, study PRJNA562643) | freshwater metagenome | isolation source: river surface water | place: USA:Blue River Watershed | collected 2017-08-17
TACAGAACAAATAGTTAATAATAAAATTTCAATTAATAAAATATCAGATGCTTTAAAAAAAATAGAAACTAATGAAGATTTAACAAATTTTAAAGCTGATTTTAAATTTGAAGATTTAATAAAAAATTCAAAATATAAAAAATTAAATCAAGATCAAAAAAATATATTATCAAAATTATTTGAAGAAACTAGTGCATCTGGAATTGAATTTATTTGTACAAATTGTAATTTTGTAAAACCAATTAATGAAACAATATTATTATATAAATTAAATATAACAAATAATGAAGAAAATATTAAATTATTAGAAGAAAATGAATTAATTTGTAAAAATCCAATTTTACCAAGAACACATGATTATATATGTAAAAATATATCTTGTATCACAAATACAAATATAGAAACAAAAAAAGAAGCAGTATTTATTAGAGAAAAAAATTCTTTCAAAATTAATTATATTTGTTGTTTATGCTATTATAGTTGGTAATTTCAATTATAACCAATAAGTTCAATTATAACCAGTAATTTCAATTATAACCAGTAATTTCAACTATAACCAGTAATTTCAATTATATTTATACATTATTTTAATTAAATAAGATTATAACAATATGTTAGTTGGTCAGTACATCTAAATATATACACTATATGTTTATTAGTTGGTAATCTACCATTTTCATACAAGTTATAATAATATTTAGTTTATTAACATATAATTTAGCCCTTAATTTTAATTCATATAAAAAAATTGAAAAATATATTTAAAAAAATCATAGTTAATATAATTAATGTCAGAAATTAATCAAAAATTAAATCCGAATAAAATAAATAAATTAACAACTAATGTATATAATTTTTTAGAGAAATATAGAATTCCTCAAGAAGCAAAACATGATGTTAAATTTACCCATATTGCAATGGGTGATACATTTATGGGGAAATTTCAGATAGATAAAAAGGAGATAGACGAATTTAATAGAATTTACAGTGAAGCAATACAATATGGCATTATTTTTAATATAGCAGAAAAACCAAGAGATTATGGACCAATCTTAATTGATATTGATCTTGAAGTACCTGTTGAAGATTATATTAAAGGAACTAGATTATATAATAATAATATTATTATAGCAGTTATTGATGCGTTTAAAGAAGGAATAAAAAAATATTTAGATATTGATGATGATAATTTACAATCATGTTTAATTGAAAAACCAATGCCAACAGAAAAAATTAATACTATTAAAGATGGATTTCATATTATATTTAATGGTGTATGTGCACATTATAAATTAAGACATTTAATAAGAATTTATGCAATAACAATATTAGAAGAAACTAATTTGTTTGATCATTTTACAAAACCATTAAATGATATTGTAGACAAAGCAGTTGTCAGCAGTAATTCATGGTTAATGTATGGATCAAAAAAAAAAGATGGTCATTTATACCAATTAACAAGATGTATAAATGAAAATAATGAAGATTTAAATACAGATAAATATTTGAAAGATAAATATTTATGTGTTAAAATGTTATCTTTACAACAAAAATGTTGGGCAGAAAAAAACGCCCAACCTTATTTAGAAGAATTTAATGATGAACTAATTGAAGAAGAATATACTAAAAAGTGTAAAAGAAATTATACTAAAGATCAAATGGATTATCAAACACCACATAATAAAGAAGATGAAGTTAGACGCGCTACAATCTTAGTCTCATTATTAAATGATGAACGTGCACATGATTTTAATTCATGGATACGTGTTGGTTGGGCATTACATAATATTGATTATTCATTATTACAAGTATGGACAGAATTTTCAAGGAAATCAGTATCATTTAAAGAAGGTGATTGTGATGAACGTTGGAAACAAATGAGAAATGATGGTTTAACTATTAGATCTTTAATGTTATGGGCTGAACAAGATAATTATAAAAAATATCAAGAATTTATTAATTCTGAATTTAGTTATGTTTTAAATAAAAGTTTAGATGGAAGTACTTATTATATTGCAAAAGCTTTACAAACAAAATATTTAGAAAGATTTGTATGTTCATCTCTTGAAAATGATTTATGGTATGAATTTTATAATCATCGTTGGAATAAAGTTAAAAAAGGTTATACATTATTTAATGAAATATCATCTAATTTTGCAAATGAATATCTTAAAATGGTTGCAGCATTAAGTACTAAAGCAATTAAAGCAGATGAATCTGAGCGAGCAGAATTATTAAAAAAAATAGAATCTATACAAAAAATAATAAAACAATTAAATAATTTTACTTTTAAAGAAAAAGTTATGAAAGAATGTAAAAATCTTTATTATGATCCAAAGTTTGAAGACAAATTAGATGAAAAATATACTTTAATTGGATTTAGTAATGGTGTTTATGATTTAGATAAAGGAGAATTTAGAAATGGTAGACCAGATGATTATGTTTCTAAATCTACTAATAATGATTGGATTGAATATAATCCAAAAAATTCATATGCTAATAAAATGCATAAATTTTTTGAAGAAGTATTACCTGATCCAGATGTTAGAAAATATTTTTTATTATCATTATGCACTTGTGTTTCTGGTTTTAATAAAGAATCAAAGTTATATATTACAACTGGCAGTGGATCAAATGGAAAAAGTTTATTATTCAGTTTAGTACAATTAGCATTAGGTGAATATTATGTTACTTGTAATATTAGTATGATTACACGAAAACGTGGTAATTCAAGTGCAGCTTCACCTGAATTAGCAATATTAAAAGGTGCTAGATGTGGTTGTTTTCAAGAGACTGATAATGGTGAAAAAATTAATGTAGGAATGATGAAAGAAATTACAGGTAATGATACTATTTATGCAAGAGCTTTATTTTCCGAACCAATTGAATTTAAACCACAAATTAAATTTTATTTAGCATGTAATCAATTACCTGCGGTCCCATCTACTGATGGTGGTACATGGAGACGTTTAAGAGTAATCGGTTTTAATTCAAAATTTGTTGAAAAACCAGAAAAACCAAATGAATTTTTAATTGACAATAGATTAAAAGAAAAAATGGAAGAATGGGGATCCATTTTTTGTAGTTACTTAATACATTTATATATTACTGAATATAAAATATTAAATGGACCAATTCCAACACCTGCAGCAGTTGAATATAGTACTGAAAATTATAAAATGGATAATGATCATTTTACAGAATTCTTTAATGCACGTATTATTATTACAAACAGTAAAAAAGATATTATTTCAATTAAAACAATGTATGATAAATTTAAAGAATGGTTTAAATTTAGTCATGAAGGGTGTCCAATGCCTGTTCAAATTGAATTAAATAAATTTATATTTGAAAAAATTGGTAAACCAATTAATGGTAAATGGAAAGGTTATGCTTTTGGACCATTTGGTGAAAATACATGTGAAAGTGAATCGGATAATGAAGAATCAACAGATCCATTAGATCGTTAAAAATATTTGATTCTGATAATGAAGAATCAAATTATCTATTAGAATGTTAAATTAGTTTATTATAAAAAAAAATTGAAATTTTAAATATTTAGTGATCATATTATATAAAATTACCAAACTACATAATATAATCTTTAGGTTGATTATATTATTTAAAAAAATAAAATGGCACATAATACATCAACATCCGTGAATGATTTTGATAAGGTTATTGTACCAGTTATTAATAATAACAACAACAATACCACTGGCACTGGTGCTAATGGTACTAGTTGGGGATTAAAAGGATAATTAATAATATAGACCTGTATTATCGTTAAAAGTACGATTTTTATTAATTATCCAGTTTATTTTTATAGATTAAAACTTTTTATTTTGAAATTATATTGTTGTTAAAGTGCAACCTAGAGTATTAATTATTATAAACAATTTTAAAACTAAAATTTTTATAAATATATGTCAAAGTAATGACAATTTTTGAAATGTATGTTATATGTTATCGTTTAAAATTAATAACATTGATTTTTATTATAAACAAATTAATAAATATTAGAGTATAATTTTTATTATGTCAAAAGCTATTGCAATTTTGAAATTGTGTGTTTAATAAACAAATTAATTTTAGTATATGTGTATTATCGTTTACTAATGATACCATTACTATTTAATAAAAATATTTAATATAATAGACTAAAAGTTATTATGTCAAATATGAATTGACAATTTTTGGAATTATGTATTATCGTGTAAACTACGATCGTGGTGAGTATTACTTATTATAATCAAGTTGATTTTTATTATAGACGCTTGATTTAATAAATTAGTTTAGTAAAATAAAATTTTTTATCACTATATTAAATTTAATATAGTGATAAATTATATATTTATTTAATGTTATTTATAATATTAAATGCTTGTGATGCTGTTATTCTTTTATTTGGATCAATTTCAAGCATTTTTTTTAATAAATCAATTGTACTATTATAATATTGTTCAGGAATATATTGTTTTAATTTAATAAATAAATTTGTATAATTTAGATTTTTATCTATAATTAATTTATTATCTTTATTAAAATATTTTTTATAATTATTTGTTGTTTTTATAAATTCTTTTGGAAAGTCTCCACATAATTCATTTATTAATTTTAAATGATATGCATCTCTATCAAATTGTTTATCTTTTATAGGATCAAATAATATTTTATTAGTTAATAATTCATAAAAAGTACAACCTAAAGACCATATATCATTTGAGTAAGATGAATTACATATTAAAATATTTTCAGGTGATCTATAATATCTTGTTCCATAAGATTCATTATAATAATCATCATCATATAAAAATGAACCAAAATCTGCTAATGATACTTCAATATTATTAAAATTATTTATATCATAGAAATCATATTTATCTATATTAGTATTTTCTAAAGATGATTTAATATTATTATATATTTCTAAATGTAATTGTATTCTTTTATTTAATAATAATTTTGGCTTCTTTGAACTACTTATTTTACTCATTTTTATATTATTTTTTATACTTGTATATACCTTTGAAAAATTATATTGATTATATAAATTAATCATTTCACCTGTTTTTTTTGATAATCCTTTTATTAATATATTATCAGATTTAATGTCACAATGTGATACTTTTAAATTATTATGTAAATAATTTAATGAAATTAATAATTGTTTCATTATTTTTATTACACTTAAAAATGGTAATTTATAATCAGTTTTTCTAATTAACATATCAATATTACCATAATGTAATTTATAAACTGAACATATAAATTTTTTATTATCTACTATTTCTACAAAATCTTCTATTAAATTATTGAAAAAATATTTTTGTTTTGGTAATCTTTTCATAAAAGTATTTTCTTGTAATCCATCTTCATAATCATCTGGATTCTGTACCTTTATTGCATAATAATTATTATTAATTATAGAATAACTTAACCATACAATTGAATAAGACCCAACGCCTAATTGATTTAATATATTATAATTACCTAAAATTTTACCTTCTAATTGTAAATTTTCAGATTGTTCTATTATATCATCATCTGATAACGATTCTGAAGATAATGATTCTAAATCACTATTAGTATCACTATTAGTATCACTATTAGTATCACTATTAGTATCACTATTAGTATCACTATTAGTATCACTATTAGTATCACTATTTATATTACTATTAGTATCACTATTAGTATCACTATTAGTATCACTATTAGTTTCACTATTAGTTTCACTATTTATATCGGTATCTTTATTTTTAATAATTTGGTTTTTAATATCATTAATTATTTCTAAATTAATCATATATAATATAATATATATATTTTTATATAGAGATATCTTTATAATAAACTTAAATATGGAAAAATCATTTGATTTTATATAGTGAATATATTTATTATGTTAATTCAAATATAAATATTTATTTTATCTGGTTAATTCATTCTTTCATAATTTGATGAGTATATTGAACCTGAAGAAATCTTCTAAATGATTATTATTCATAAATATAGTATATCTGTTGATAAAATATCAATTATTATAATTTTTGATGTATTCATAATTATATGAGTTAACTTAATAAACTATGTCATATATAAAATAAAAAAATAATTTAAAAAAATTTATTTTAAATTTTGAAAGCTATAAATAATATAAATTATAATAATGAATAAAAGTATAATAAAATTAACTTCAACAAAAAAAGGTAATAAAGTTATACATCCTAATAATTTATTAAGATTAGATGATAATGTAATACCAACAACTAATTATTTTAAAGAAAAAGATTTATATTGTATTTTAATGAATAATGATAAAATAACAAATAAAATATCTTATAATGATAAACAAAAATATTTGTTAACTCCTTTGTTAATTTTACCATCTGATGAATTATTAAATTTGTATTATATTAAAAATATTGATGATTTAATTAATATTGTTCATGATATGATAATAAAAAATTCTATTTATGACACAATAAATAGAATTTTAAATGCATGGATAAAGAAAAATTTAATTGATTTAAAAAAAAATAATAAATTTCTGGATAATATTTATTTAGAATTATTTAAAAAATATTATACTGAAATTATTGATGAAAAAATAGATAAAAAATTAATAAAATTTAGAAAACAATGGTTTAAACAAAAAAAAGAAAATGAATTTTCTTTTAATTATGGGGAAGATTTAAAAAAATATCTAACTAAATAATATGACTAATAAACAAATTTATTTTGTCCCACCACCATTTATTAATAGTACTTATGAATATCAAAATGTAAACAATGATCAAAGATTAAGAGATGATGTTACTTCTTTCTTTTATAAAAAAATAATTAAATGGATTAAAACATATAAAGAATTTAATCATCTAAAAAATAAATTATCAATATTAGAATCATCAAATGGTAAAAAAATAATATATAGAATTCTAAAAGAATATATTAAAAATACAAATATTAATTGGTATGATGTTAGAGATAACTATTCAACAATAAAAGATTATTTAAGATATAAAATTAGTAAAATTTAATGTTTACATCTTAATCTATGTAATAAAAAATTATTTGACATATTATTAGATTTTAAAATATTATTAGTATTTGTCTGTGTATATGTTTCAGATTGTATTTTAGACTCATTATTTAATTTAACATTAGATTCAACATTAGATTTAACATTAGATTTAACATTAGATTCAACATTAGATTTAACATTAGATTTAACATTAGATTCAACATTAGATTCAATATTAGATTTAACATTATAGTCACTATCTGAGTCACTATCTGAATCTGATTCATAATCTAATTTTGTTATTTCTATTATTCTTTGATTTATATTATTTTGATGTTTTACATTATTTTGACGTGTTATATTATTATTATAATTTAAAATATCATTTTTTTGTGGTAAAACATTATTTCTATATTTAAAATCTGAATTAACAATTCTAATTCTTTCTTGTACTTTCTCTTTTTTTTTCTCAACTATTTTATAATTATTAATTTTTTGTTTATTAAATATTAAATTTTTATTATTTTTTTGTAATAATTTAATTAATCCATTTTTATTTTTATTAACTTTATCATTTTCTATATTTTTTAACTCTACTAATTCAATATTTTCAGATGGTAAAGGATTATCTGATATGTTTAAAATATCATATGTGAATGGAGGTATTATTGGTGGCATATTAATATTTAAATCATCATAATTTTCTTCTACAGTTGTTTTCACAATTGGTTCCACAATTGGTTCTATAGTTGGTTCAACAATTGGTTCTTCAATTGTTTCCACAATTGGTTCTATAGTTGTTTCCACACTTGGTTCTATAGTTGTTTCCACACTTGGTTCTTCAATTGGTTCTACAATTGGTTCTACAGTTGGTTCCACAATTGGTTCTTCAATTGTTTCCACAATTGGTTCTATAGTTGTTTCCACACTTGGTTCTATAGTTGTTTCCACACTTGGTTCTACAGTTGGTTCTATAGTTGTTTCCACACTTGGTTCTACAGTTGGTTCTACAGTTGGTTCTACAGTTGGTTCTACAGTTGGTTCTACAGTTGGTTCTACAGTTGGTTCTACAGTTGGTTCTTCTGTTGGTTCTACAGTTGGTTCTTCTGTTGGTTCAACAATTGGTTCCACACTTGGTTCTTCAATTGGTTCTACAGTTGGTTCTTCTGTTGGTTCAACAATTGGTTCCACACTTGGTTCTTCAATTGGTTCTACATTTGGTTCTTCTGTTGGTTCTACAGTTAGTTCTTCAGTTGGTTCTTCTGTTGGTTCAACAATTGGTTCTTCAGTTGGTTCTGTTAATTCTTCAATTGGTTCTACAGTTGGTTCTACAGTTAGTTCTTCAATTGGTTCTACAGTTGGTTCTACAGTTGGTTCTTCAATTGTTTCTATAGTTGGTTCTTCAGTTGGTTCTACAGTTGGTTCTTCAATTGTTTCTATAGTTGGTTCTTCAGTTGGTTCAACAATTGGTTCTATAGTAGGTTCTTCAGTTGGTTCTTCCGTTGGTTCTTCAGTTGGTTCTTCAGTTGGTTCTTCCGTTGGTTCTTCCGTTGGTTCTTCAGTTTGTTCTTCAGTTTGTTCTTCAGTTAGTTCTTCCGTTGGTTCTTCAGTTTGTTCTTCAGTTGGTTCAACAATTGGTTCTATAGTTGGTTCTTCAGTTGGTTCTTCAGTTAGTTCTTCAGTTGGTTCAACAATTGGTTCTATAATTGGTTCTATAATTGGTTCTACAGTTGGTTCTTCAGTTAATTCAACAATTTGTTCGTCTAGTTGGTCAGCAGTGAGTTGATCATTTAATTCTTCAATAATGGGTTCAAGTATTTCTTTAACTTGAGTATTATTTAGATCAATAGTAATATTTTGAGACATTATATATATATATACATATTATTTTTGTTAAATAATAATTTATAAAATTTTATAAATTATTATTATGAATTATTCCAAATGTTTAAAATACTAGCTTTTGATATTTTTTTATTAAAATTTTCTTTTACTTTAATTCTAGCAAATATTAAATTTTCTGTTTCTAATTTTAATTTTTTTATATAATCAATTAACTCATCTGAGTATTTATTTTTTTTTATTTGATTATCATTATAATAATAATCTAATTCTTTACCATTTGTTGTTTTTATCCAACCATTAATAACTAACTTATAATTATGTATTTTATCATGACACAATGAACATAAATTAACTAAATTATATTGATCATCTTTATTTATATTCATATTCTTATTATTTTTTTTAAATTCTTCTTGAAAAATAATATGATGAGATTCTAATTTATCTTTAGATTTACAAATTTCACATTCAATCATAAAATTATTTGAATTATAATTACATGTTTTTATATTAATATTATTATATTCTAGTAGTATATCATTTGTTATTTCATTAAATAATTTATCATGCATTAAATATTTACTAATTTGTAAACCATAAAAAGTATCACCAACACCATCAGATAATATTCTATCATAAATTAATTTATCATTTTTATCATCATATGTTAATTTTAAATGCATTGGTTTTACATTTTTTAAATTTTTAACACATGATAAATCCATTAAACTATGCAAATGTGATGCAGTTATAAATGAAGCATTTTTTTCTGATAATGATTTTAATAAATATGCAACAATTACATTTGCACTTGCATACTCTGTTTTTGAACATAATTCATCTGCTATAACTAAAGTATTACATGTATTTCTTTTTAATATTGATGCTATTTGTGACATTTCTATCATAAATGATGACATCCCTTTATACAAATCATCATTACAATCAATTCTAACAAATAAAGATTTAAATGGAGATAATTCACATGATGTTGCAGCAACATAATAACCAATTTGTGCTAATATAATACTTATTCCAATTGATTTCATTAGAGTACTCTTACCTGATGAATTAATTCCATATAATACAACACCTGTAGTTTCTAATCCTAATGATATATCATGAGTTTTATAATTTACATCAGAACTAATTGATTCAATAATTGGATGTCTTAATTCAGTAACTTTAATATATGATACATTATTATCAACTATTTTTGTTTTATAATATTTATTTTTAATAGCAATAAAAGCTCCATTTTGAATAAAATCAATAAATCCAATTTGAATACTCCAATATTTAATAATATCAGAATATTCTTCTAAAATATTTTTTGTTATTAATTTAAATTTTTCTTTTAATAATTTTGCCATTTGATATTTGTAATTTACAAGTTCTAATGATTTAGAATTCATTTTTTTACATGTGATTTTTGTATTTGCAGATTTAGGTAAAACATTAAATTCTAAATCACTGATTTCAATCTTTATATTTCCTATATTTAATTCTGTTAATGACTCTAGTTTTTTTTGTAAATTTTGACACCTTCGTGTTGTTATTAATATATAATGCCCATCACGTTCATTGTATTTTATATTTAAAAGATTCGTATCTGTTTTAATAAATTTTTTATCGTCAATTAAATTATTTAAAACATTAACTAAATTATCCATAAAATTAATATTACTATTAATTTTTTCTTGTAAAAAATCAATATCTTCATATATTTTTAATTTGATAAAAGAAATATCTGATTCAAAAAAATTATTAAAATTAATATTTAATAATTTATCTAAATAAAAAGTATTACTTATATATTCTAATAAATTATTAATTTTACTTATTTTGTTTTTATCAAAAAAATTATGTAAATTATTATCAATAAAATAATTAACTAGTTTTTGAATTTGATAAAATGATATATATATATGATTTAATTCATGAGGATTAATTGTGGATATCTCCATTTTCCTATTTAATTTTTCTATATCATTAATATCTTCTAAAAAATCCCTAATAATTTTATATTTGTCTTGATTAATTAATTCCTCTATTAAATTTAAA
>JACCDP011502775.1_pt1 | contig 10935 bp, 10 predicted proteins | sample 7445841 | NCBI WGS metagenome assembly JACCDP01 (sample SAMN15323441, study PRJNA562643) | freshwater metagenome | isolation source: river surface water | place: USA:Blue River Watershed | collected 2017-08-17
AAGGAGCGCATGGAGCTCAGCTGAACAGGTGGATTTCGATCACCACGCTGCCGAGGGTGAGCTTGTTGCCGTTACGAAGGGCGTGAGTCGAACGTGACATGTGATTCACCATCGTGGCCTGACCGCCCTGGAGGCTGAAGGTCGCCACGATCGGAGGATAGCCGGCGGAAGAAGCCATGCGGATGGTGGATTCGCGGGAACTGCCGACGGTGACGGGCTTTTCCCCCAAGTTGACGCGGGTGTACTCACCAGGCCCCCAGACGACGCGGAGGTATCCCTCCTTGGCAGTGGCCTCCGCCACCGCGACGGAAAGTCCGATGAAAAGACCGATGATGCCGGTACCAACGAGACGCGCGCCGACGTCCGCAAGATCTCCGCCGCTGGCTGAACTGCTGGAGTCCATGACCGCACGTATGACCATATTAACAAAGATGAAACCTACGCCACCGGCCAACCCCCCGATGAAACCAAAAAGAGCAGACCTTGTGCTTTTAAGATTGGGCACCACGAAGGATAAGGTCAGTCCAAGCCCGCCTCCGGCGAGACCCCACGCGATTGCTCTGAGAGTTTCTACGAAAAATTCGGTGGAACGGGGCCCGATGGCGACCTGAAAAAGACACTCGGCAAGAGCTCCGGAAAGAAAGCCAAGGAACACTCCTACAGCCAAAGGACGAAGCAGATCCGCGAAGAAATTTTCTGAATCGGCTCCAAGAAGGACGCGTTGGCAATGGAAGATCAGAATAGCCACCCCGACGGACGGACAGCAGAACCAGACACCTGTATGAAACATTCGCACAAGCAAAGGGACGTTCCTACGAGAATCGTCCTCGATGGCTACGATGAGGTTTATCAGTTCGTAACCCGCGTTGAACAACCCAGCACCCAGCAATCCTGCCAGGGCGAAGACCAGCCATTTCGGATATGCGGAGAGCAGCTTGCGCATGGGAGTATCAGGAGAAAAGCTTTACCTCGATCGTGACGGTTCCGAGCGGCAGTTTGTTGCCGTCCCTCAACGGGTGGGTCGCTCCGGTCATGTTATGGAACATGGTCGCCTTGCCGTCTCGCATGGTGAAGGTCGCGATCGTGGCAGGGAATCCGCTGGACTTGGGGATGCGCACGGTGGATTCGGACCCAGTGCCCACGGTGACAGGCGTTGCGCCCAGGTTGACGGTGGTGAACTCGCCAGGCCCCCAGATGACACGGAGATAGCCTTCACGGGCCAATGCTTCGACGACGGCCACGGAGAGTCCGACGGCGCCACCAAGGACTAGGCACGCGATCAGACGACCGAAAGTCATCGAACCGGCCAACAGGAAGGAAAGCACCAAGCCGGCGAGAACGCCTCCGGCAAGCCCGCCTAGGATGGCTTTGCCACGGTCAAGATTCGGGATGATCAACGAGAACGCGAATCCCAGCATCCCGCCGACGACGACCCAAGCGACGACCTTGAGCATCTTATCCGCTAAGGCGCCGTTACCACTCGAAAAGGCCTCGAGCATGCCCTGCCCCACCAATGCGGCGAAGATACCAGCGCAAAGGCTAAGGAGCAGCACCTTTCCAAATTGCGGAGGAATCCAGGAGTCAGCCCCCAGCATCCTGCGCTGGGCGACTGAAATCGCGAAAGAGGTCCCGAAAGCAAGGCAACCTAAAGTCAGTCCTACCGAAGCCACGCCGAGCAGGAAGGAGGCAATGCTGGTCTTCCGGGAGGCTCCGGAGGCAAGCTGGTACTCGAATTCGCAGGCGACCACGCCGCCGTCCAAGATGCTGGCGCTCCCGCTCGAGACCGTGCCGGACCTCCGGATGACCTGATCTCCGATCAGAACGTCGAGCTTGAAGGGAATGTCGCGGAGGGTTGAGCGTCGTGTGTACAGCTGCACCTTGAACAAGTACTTGCCCTGAGGAGCTTGACCGGTGGGCCAGTAGATATGCTCGACCGGGTCGAGCCTTAGGGTCGCTCCGGCATTCTGGTCTACGTCGAGCTCGCCTTGGGTCGGCGAGCGGCGTCGGCCGAAATAAATGTGCACCCCAGTGGGATCAATGCAATGGAGGTCCAAATCATCAATAGTCTCCCAGCTCAAGGCGGTGCGGATATCGCCCGACATGCTGGCACCGGCCGCCGCCAACCTGCTCTGGACGGCGGAATCGAACAAGAGCGAGGGGGAAGATGAGACCTCGGTGTCGTTCCTGCGATACACGCCCGGCGAGATCTCGTCCACCAACGACCCGGAGGCTGCGCGCGCCGGCGTCTTTGCGGCAAAAATCTCCCCGGCGCCCCAACCCAGCAAGGCGCCGACCGAACCGAGCAGGAAGAACAGCAGAGGCTTGGGGAGTGAAAGCAGTCTCACGGCGCCAGAGATAATGCGACCCCCGGAGGTGGCAAGCCACAAGCAGGGATAGAAGAGTAGAACTAGAAACCTTCCTCAGACCGAAGAACCAAGCCAAGAAAGCAATCGCTCATGCTCTTCCATGTGCCTGCGACAATCAGCCATGCGTTCGCTCCTCCGCTCCGCCGACGGATCGTCCCGGAGCGCGATGAGCCTCTGCCGGAAGAAAGCATGCATGCGACGGAGGTGCGCGACCTTGGGCGCGCCTTGCTCGAGGAAATCGACCTCAAGCCTGCGTTCCAGCAACGACTGCTCATGGTCGTCGGTCGGAGCGGAATCGTGCGCGCCGAAGATTTCGGCCACGGCGAAACGATCGGCAAGGGCAAGGATGCCTTCATGCACGGGAGAACCCGCGCGCGAGGCGGCGAAAGCTTGCCCGCAGAAATGCACGAGGTCGGCCATCTCCGCGTAGCTGGCCTGAGCTGAGAAATCGGCCAGCACCTGGCCATAGGCCGCCTCGTCCTCGGGAATCAGGCGCAAAGCCTCGCCCAGGGACTGCTCGCAATCGATGCCGCTGACGGAACCCACGGCGAGCCATCGCGCGCCATACCATTCGCGGAAAAGCCCCATGGGAAAACCCGTGGGATTGCCGGAAGCGATGCGACCTACGATCCTGGCGCAAAACCCGAGACGCACCCCATAGCCACGAAGCGCGGCCTCGTCGTACGAGGCCAGATCAGGAGCGTCCTTGAGCTTCGGCGGGCGCGGAGCGCCAGGCCGGAAAGAAGGTGACACCATCGCGACGGGGTCCGCGGAGGAAACCGAGGCGGCGGGCGTGCTGGCCGTCGGCTTAGCAGTCGAAAAGCCCAGCGCCCGCCAGATCTTCCCCAAAGCCGGAGACCAAAATCTCGCAGTCACGAATAGCGCGGCTATGACCAGGACATAGATCAGGACGAATACCTGGACTACTTCGGACACGTTCATAGATCAGTTGTCCCTAGCCTTGCGTAGCTCGTTTGCGGCTTCTTGGGCGAATTGTTCATAGGCATCTACGACCTCACCATAACGAAGAGAACCCAAGAATAACGCACCAGATTTCTCATAAAGAACAAGTTCGTCGTCTTTGATGACGACGTTCGCAGCTCCTGAAGCATCAAAGGAGTTCACGTAGGACACAGGCTGACAAATCTTGATGTTATAACTACCCGTTACGATCGAATTTAAATCAGCCCCCATATCAAGGAAGACTCCGCCGATATGTACAACGCTGAAAGGGTAGTCCCTGGACTCCTCAGAAAGCACCTTAAACCCTTGGGCTCTGAAAGCAGACTCTACCTTGGCCTTAACTAATCCTTCTGAAAAAAAGCGGGCTCCTGCTCCGCTAATGCCAGAGTAGACCTTAACCTTGTCTGAGAGATTGAATAATCTGCCACCTTCCTTGTGGGCAGTGCGATCATAGAACCTTTTGTAAAAAATCTCAGCGGCCCTCTGTTCTGCCGACAATTCCGCAGGAACATCTACCCTTTTTTCGAGATAGCGCACGACCTCAACCGGACGATCCACGACTTTCTCAACGACTTTTTCGACAGGTCGGTCCACCAGGACGATTTGGGGAAACAGATGGGTGGTAAGCAGGCCGACTAAGGCCCCCAAGGTTACTCCGCCCGCAATCCATGCCCACCCAGAGGGTTTTGAGCCCATCGCCTGAGGCGAGGAGACCAGGGCCGGCGCAGGCGGCACGCGACGGCGCCCGGAGGCAACAGGCACGGGCATGGCGGCGACGGGCGGGAAGGCCTTGGCCGCGGCGACCGCACCTCTCAGCTGAGTCAGCGGCGCCCAGCCGGACATCCCTTGCGTCCAGCAGAGGTCAGTCCAGAGAAACTCTCCGGAGTCGAGCAGCTCGACGATGCGGTCGATGTCGAATTCGCCCATGACATGTCCGTTACGCGAGACGCGGTAGACGATGCTTCGATCCGGGGGATTCATAGGTTTTATGGAGAAGGAGGATCAGCGGCTCAGCGATGAGAGCTGCAGCGCGGTCGCGACTTCGGCGGATAGCTCATCCGTGAGCAACGGAAGCAGCGACAGCGTGTCGGCGTTGTATCCCGTGAAGTACTTTGAACGACGCCACACAGGATAGTCCCCTCTTCGCCAGGTCCTGTCTTTGCCTGCTTGGATGTTCTGGCTGAGGGTCATGCCGATATGACCTGAAATGTCATCCTGCCTCCCGAAAAGCTGGATATCCAAGGCCAGACGGGTTTCGCCATCTTCGCCGGCCGCGGCGACCCTCAACCCCCTGGAGGCGAGAAGCTGCTCCACCCTAGCCCTGACCTTCTCTTCCGGGACTCCGCCGTTCGCGACGCTCCCCGTCACCTTGACGGTGACACGGATGATTGAACCCGCGGCATGGGGAAATATCTTATCCTCGTCATTCCGCGCGATGCGCGCGGCCTCGACGGCGGCACCGAGGCCGAGGCGACGTATGTCGTCCGCCGTGACCGCCGAACCCGCCGAAGTCGCGACTACCCTTTCGTAAGGAACATCGACGACCCTTTCGACGGTCACGATCTTCTCTCGTGGGAACAAGAGGGTCCACACGTAACCGCAAGCGAGCCCGACAAAGATAGGAAGGTAGAGCGTGGATTTGCCGCCCGACGATGCGGACGGGGACTGAGGCCGTGATACCTGCTTCGGCGCCTGTCGCTTACGAGGAGGAGGTGTCTTTATCTTGGGCTTTTTCGGAGCAGGTTGAGCAGATTGAGCCTTCGACGGAGGGAAAGCCCTGGCGGCTTCGACCTCCTTCTTCAAGGACGCGAGCACATCCCAATCCGCCATCCCCTCCGTGTAGTAGAGATCCGACTCCTTGAATTCCCCGTACGCCAGAAGCTCGGCTATGCGATCGATTTCGAATTCGCCCATGACATGTCCATTGCACGATATGCTGTAGCTGATGCTGCGATCGGGCGGCTTCATTGCTCGGGGACGAAGCCAATCAAAGAAATCCACAGTGCTTGTCGAGAACAGCCACTTGGCAGGACTCTTTAAGATTGCCTGTACGCGCAGGAAGAAGGCATGGTCTGGCATGACCCAGCCCGTCGCAGAGCCGAGCTATGACGTCGCCCGAAAAGGGACGTCGCTGGGCTCCTACCGGCTGCCCGAAATCGCTTCCGAAATCGCCGCCGGCAAGCTGCTTTGGACGGATGACTGCTGGACCGAAGGCATGGAATCATGGGGAAAGCTCGCGGACATCAAGGACCTCGTCGAATCCGCCGCCTCGCCGTCTAACCGACCAAACACCGCAAGCCGACTCCCGCTTTACGTCGGAGTTACCGGCGGAAGCCTGCTCTTGGCCGGCGCCTTGGCCTTCTTCCTGATCTCACCCGATTCGGCGGAAGTCTCGGCCGAGGCTCCGGCGGCCCCTACGGCAAGCGTCGCTGCTCCTTCAGGCATAGCCCGCGACAAGCCACGGCAGATGAGCCTCAGCGAAATCCAGGATAAGGTCTCGATGCTGGTTTCTTCCTCGTTCCAAATCAACAAGGCCGAGAACGGCACGACGACCTTCAGCCATCGCTATTACAAAGGTACCGGCAATCGGATCCCGCTACGGATTGAAATCGACGCAGAGGGGCGATGCCAGCTCCTGACCTTCTACCAAGGAAAGAGCTGGATCTTCCACCGGCAGCTACGCTTCGTCATCGGAAAGCAGACCTTGGAGACAGGAGTCATAGAACCCCATAAGCGCGGGCGATCGATCGGAGACGATAATACCGTGAGCGAAACCTGCCGGTTCGCGACCCCCGATGACGCCAAGCTGATCGGACCCCTTGCCTCCGCAGCCGACAGCCAGATCACCTTCCACATGGTTGGGCTGAAGACGTTTGAAACGCCGCTGTCCTTCGAGACCAAAATCGCGATCAAAGAATCGCACGAACTCTCGGAGCTGCTATCGAAGCGCCGCAAGCTGCTCGAAGAGCTCGGGGCCAGGCCCTGAAGGTCAGGGACGACGTCCGCACTGGGCGGGAAACTCTCCGAATTGGGCAGACCCTGCGATGAAGGAGATCAAAACGGGGGGCGCGCTCGCATCCGTCAGTTTGAAGCATAGCGTGTAGGGAGCGGTCTCACTTCGGGACGAGGCATTGGTAAACGTGACGATGCCCGACACGGAATAATATCGGGTGACCCCGTCATCCCAGCACTTACGCACCACGGAGACGTCCTCATCTGACAGTTCGATCACCCTCAGCTTCTGCATCAGCAATGACCTGCTACGGCTGAATACCTGAGGCTTGGACAGCGGCCTGTCCTGCGAGGCCGCGGTATCGTAGGGATTGGAGGAAGCCGAAGCCGGCGTGAGCGGTTTGAGGGTGCGATACAAAGAAAGGTCAGCCAGCTGGCGGAACATGACGGGGGTGATGACTCCTGCCTGGAAATGATCGAACAGCGCGTCCGGCGCGCCATCCCAATCCGCGGCGACCTCGGTTTCGGCGAACATCCGGAGCCTTCTTCCGGAAAACGGCTCAGTACAGCCGGCCCGGGATGCGACCGCATAAAAAGCCCAGGCGGTTGCAGGAGACGACGGGTAGATCCGGCCGGCGTCGAAATGCATGCCCAAAAGCAGCAAGGCGTCGGCGTCACGCTTGCTGGCGGCGAGTTCGAAGAGACGAAGGGCCTCTTCGCTGTCCGGCTTGGCGAAACCGTAGCCGAAGTACGTGGCGACACCTCTGGCGTATGCCGCCCGGGAGTCCAGCACGGCATCGACCGCAAGCGGAGCCTTGGCCGGGAAAGCCGAACGCACCGCATCAGGCATCAGGACCTTCTCGGCCAGAGCCTTGTCACGCAGCCCCTTGGCGACCAAAGGCGCCAGAAGCCCTGCCTCAAGCACCTGGAGATGACGCTTCAGACCCGCTTCGGGAGCGGAAGCATCATTGGCCACATCCTTGAACCGGATGAAGTCGGCCGTGTCCGCTTGCGCCGACTCAGGGAAAGCAACGGTGCGTAAAGCGAGTCCGAACGCGAGGTCGTGGAAAGGATTGGCTTCATCCAGATAAAGCTGCGCTAGCGGCGCCAGGGCATCCTTCTCTCCTTGCATGGCCGCTTTCGTGAACCAGTTGCGGGCATCCTCGAGGCTCTTCGGCACCAGAACTCCCTCCAAATAAGCTCTCGCGACCTCCAATTGGGCGGCAGCGCTGCCATCGCCGGCGTCCCTCAGCCTGTTGCGGAACGCCATCACCTTGGGAGAGTCCCACTTCCTAGGAAGTTCACCGCTGTAAACAACCCGGCGGCTCAATGTCTCGGGGAACGTCGCCCGGCCGTTGCAGGAGCTGCAGACCCAATGAACCTGGTACCCGAGGTTGGCCCCTTCGCGCCCTTCGATCCGAACGCCCCTGCCCTTGCCTTCGCAGCTAGAGCAACGACGGAGGACGGTGAAGGTGACCGTGGGATTCTCCTTCGCGATATAATGGATCAAGGCGATCCTGGCGGCGTCGGTGTAAGGCAGGCGTTTGCCCGGAGTGCGCACGATGTCTCCGTCGGCGTTGTATTCCAGGCCATCGGCAAGCTGGTTGAAGACCGCATAGTACTCGCCCGGAGTGGCCGTCCTGAAGTCCAGATCCTCACCCTTCAACGCGCAAGCCATGGAGGCCCACAGCACGACCTGAGCAAGAAACATGAAGCATGCCCTCGTAAACGGGGAGCGTCCTTGTGCGTACCTGTTGGCCAGCATCGTCGCAGACTAAGGACGACGAACGCCCCGCCACAAGCAACTAAACGGGGTTTGTGTTTCTAGATGAATCCAATAGCAAAAGGCATGGACGCCAAGATTCACGTGAGCCGCAACCGGGACTCCCTGGGAGTCTTCACCGAAGAACAACTGAAGATGGCGATCGGCAGGGGCAGCGTGTACGCCAGCGATTTCTGCTGGAAGGCTGGCATGAAGGAATGGGTCACGATCGGCCAGGCCTACCCTCACCTCATCCCCACGACGCCAACGGCCCATCAATCTCACCCGCCCTTCCCCTCCTCTGGGGCATCGACGCAGCCGCCCGTTCATAGCAGCCAGCCTCCTCCTTCAACCCCTTCGTCGACGGGGTACGCACAAAGCTCGGCCCGACTGCCGACGGGAGGCGATCGTTTCTGTGCCTATCTGTTGGACGGCCTCTTCATGCTGCTCCTCTGCTGTGTCATCATGGTGCCGGCCGTCATCTTCCTCACCGTCATCTCCGAAGCAGGCAACATGCGCTCAAGCGTCATGGACTCCTACCTTCAGCTGCTTACTTACGGATGCGGCTTCTTCGGCCCCTTGCTCTATTACGGAATCATGGGTAACACCTCGCAAAACGCCACCTGGGGTCAGCGCATCATGGGGTACAAGATGGTGGACGCTCGCACGGGAGCGGCGCCGGATAGCGGGCAGGTCTGGAAGTGGGCCTTCTTCCGCGGACTCATCACATCCTGTTGCGGATGCATCGGCTTGCTCTTCTTCATACCGATCCTGAACGACGCCCGGAAACAATCCGCCTTCGACAGCTGGGCGGACATCCTGATGGTGAAGAAGTGAACCTCTCGACCTCCCGCTCAAGGCGCCGAACGCACCGGCGACTGGTTCAGGAAAGGGCCTAACACCCATCGCAGCAGGTACCACAGCGCCAACGGGATTAGACTGAGAGAAAGCCCAGCCACGATCGACTTGTTTAATGCTGCTATCGGATGCGTCCAAGCGGGAAGATCGGCGAACAGCTCGGCCATGACCTGATGCTGGGAAGAAAGCCAGTGGCGTGAGAACAGGTAGGCAAAACTGAAGGACGCCAGTGCGCAAAGAGGGGCGAACAGGCAGGCGCGATGGATTCTTTCAAGCAGCTTCGCGCCCCCGGGAAACACGAGCAACGCAAGCAACAGCGGGAGAGTAATGATGGCCCAGGACTGCTCGAAGAAGCGACGGAACGGATTCCAGTCATCCGGCGCGAAATCGGTCTCCCGCAGTTTCGGCCAGGAGCCGGACGCAGGGTGCCGGTCCGTGTGGGAGGTCCACGAAACCGGTTGGTCCGTGTTCGTGCGCATCTCCCTCGTATTCCAGATTTCCACGAGCTCGGAAGTCGTCAGCAGGCCTTGCTGATAAGGAACCGAGGGGTCCTTGGGCCGGAAGTCACGGAACATTGCGGCCGGCGTCAGCCTTCTAGAACGGCTATACGCGGAAGGCGAGATCTCGTAACGGATATCAGGTCCGACCGCGGTATAATGGTCTTCCTGCAAGTAAGGCTTGTCGTCGGAGAGGTTCCAGCACACGGCGACCGTCGCGGCAAGCGATCCAACAAAACACAGACGTAACAAGACCTCGAAAGACTTGGCCAGGAAGCTGCGCATCCCGGCCCCGAACAGAGCCTTCAGGAAATTCCACGCCGCGGAGAAAAGCCGACCGACGCCGCGGAAAAGGAAGATGATCAGCCGGACGAGGGGCATGGCATCCGAATGCCCCCACCTGACGTTAGTGTAAAGCGTTAAGAAAAAAGCCCCGATGCTGCGGCGTAAAACATGGGACTCACCGATAGTCCGCCAGCACCCCCCAGGCGGCCATCCCGTGCGTCCAATAGTGGTCGGTTGGTTTGAAGAGATCTTGATTCTTCAGGAAAAGGACGGCTTCTGGCGTGATGCCATTGGCGATTTGAACGCCGTTTCGCGCGACCCAGACGGAGCCTTTTGGCGGAACAACCGGAGTCGTCAAAGGCGACTCGGCGAACCAACCCAGATCCATCGTGGCTCGCAACTCACCTGACAATCCGCGGAACTCATTCGCGGAGATGACACGACCGTTTCCCGTAATCGAATGTATTTCGCGATACAGGCAATCGAGCAAAGCTTTCGCATCCGACTCCGCCCCTTCGTCCAGAAGGTAAATGGACATCCAACCCCACTCGAACTGGGAAAGCGAGTGGAGCCAGCGGTCGACCCCCTCGAACGAACGTGAATTCGCGAAGATGAGGACATCAGGCAACTTGGCGTCCGAGGACAGCCTCAATTCCAGGACACGCCTCAGCCCATCCGAGAGTAAGCCGACGCCGCCGGTGGGAGAGACGACAGGAAGAGGATTCGCGGAAAGAGGGTTCCAATCATCCGTGGAACACTTGTCCGGCCCGAAACACACTAACCTTACACGCAGCGAACCGCTCTCGAGACCTTCCAAGGAACAAGGATCGGCGCGACAGGCATCAGCCAGCCTCGAGAGGGAGTCGTTGACCAGAGGAAGCGCCGATTGATTCGTCTGGTCGGAAACGATGTAAAGGTCTGAACGTCCCATGGACGACTAGTCCTTAGACGAACCAGTGGGCGTAATCCAGCCGGTTTCGTCTCCAGTGGCAAACCTGGCCGACCGGCGTTAACATGACACGTGCCCACGTTCTATTGACTTCTTAACATTGACCACCCTTTGCCTCGGGACGATTAAAGGTTACCCCAGTGACATGAAAATCGCCCCCCTTCACTGCCTCTTAGCCATGGCCCTAGTCGGCTGCGTCTCCCCTTGGGAGAAGTTCTATTCGGGAGTAGAGACTTCTTCGGACTTTGCCTACGGAGGCACGACGGTGTGCCGTCGCGTGGATAACCCGGAAGAGGTGATGGC
>JACCDP011338018.1_pt1 | contig 10934 bp, 8 predicted proteins | sample 7445841 | NCBI WGS metagenome assembly JACCDP01 (sample SAMN15323441, study PRJNA562643) | freshwater metagenome | isolation source: river surface water | place: USA:Blue River Watershed | collected 2017-08-17
CGCTTTCATCAGGGATGGAGTAGCCAGAATTCAGGCTGGTGCCGGAATTGTGCTGGACTCTGTACCTCAGAGCGAGTATGCAGAAACGCGTGCCAAGGCAGCCGTGATGCTCAAGGCGATTGCGGCAGCGAATGCGATGGGTCATGCGCGCTAAGGCCTCGCTAATAGCGCTCTCGGTTGCAACCTGGTGGGTGCTGGTGAACCTACCTTGGCTCCAGGTCGGGCAAGAAGAATTCACCGGTGGTCAATTGATTCCGGTTCTGAATCTGCTTCCGGCAATCGCCCTTACCGCGCTGTTTATTTCGATGTATGGAAAACTGCGAAAGACGCTTTTGATTTCAGCGGCTTCAGTTCTGGCCATTGGCCTATATCTGAGTGTTTCAGTTGACCTTTCGGTCAGTGCGGTTGTGGTCGCAGAACTCGAGCGACTAAGTGGAGTGCTAAACCCCGACTCTCACCAGGCTGGCGTGACCATCTCAGATTCCTGGGGAAAGTATGCAGCCATCGCTGTCAACGGAGTGGCCATGCTTACGGCTCTTTTCGGCTTGCGGAGTAATCAGCAACGGGCAGAGCGCGAGGAGGGTGAGTCGGCTAATGACGACAACCGCTCGCTGTGGGATGAACAGAACTGATGGTTGCTAGAATTTACTAGTCGAAAGAGAACAACATGTCGCTAAACTCAACTGATCCAGGCCACGGCAACTCGGTAGCGTCTTGGACCACGGTCATCATTATCATCGTCGCGTTTTCGATTGGCACGCTCTTCTTTTGGCTTGATGTCCCAGCTATGGTCTGGGCTTCGGCCGCGCTAGCTGCTGTAGCTCCTGCGGTGGGTTGGGTCCTAAAGCGCGCCGGATACGGTGTCGGCGGCGAGCACACCAAAGCTCACTAGTGCTTGATCAACTCTTTGACGCAGCCCTAAAAGCATCTCAAAGACGAGAGGCCTCAATTAGCGAGCAAGATCTGCTCGACAAGATTTCAAAAATCCCAAAGCCAGTTGACGTTTACGCTGCCTTGGAGAAAACCGATCACATAAAACTTATTGCGGAGATCAAAAGGCGAAGCCCTTCGCGGGGATTTCTTGCAGAGATACCTTCAGCCGCAAACCAAGCAGAGCTTTACGAAAGATCAGGTGCTCACGCCATCTCTGTCCTCACCGAAGAGTCAGGCTTCGGCGGCAAGCTTGAGGATCTGGTTGACGCCAGAACCACCACGACCATTCCTTTGCTTCGCAAGGATTTCATCAGTACCGAGTACCAGATTCTCGAGGCAAGGGCCGCCGGTGCAGACTTTGTTCTGTTGATTCTGGCCTGGCTACCAGAAGAACGCTTTCGAGCCCTATACGCCTATGCAGAACAATTGGGTCTTGGGGTTTTGGTGGAGACTCACACCCTCGATGAGATAGCGATCGCAAATAACGCAGGTTCTCGACTAATCGGAATCAACACCAGAGATTTGCAGACCTTCAAGACTGACCTTGGCTTATTCGAACAGATGGCTCAGGTACTGAGTTCTGAGGCGATAAAGGTAGCCGAGTCGTCTGTGAAAAGTGTTGCAGATGTGATCCGATATCGAAACGCTGGAGCAGACGTAGCGTTGGTAGGGGAAGCCTTGGTCACATCGGATCCTGAGATTTTGATCCCAGAGTTCACAAGTGTTGCTTAGGATTTAGGGCATGCAAACAAATCTTCGTTCTCAGGCTGGGCCATACTTTGGCGAATTCGGCGGCAGATTTGTTGCGGAACCGCTAATTGCCGCCCTCGATGAGCTAGAGGCAACCTACCTAGCCGCCAAGGCCGATCCAAGCTTCCAGCTGGAGCTAGCGGAGTTGCACAAGAACTACACCGGTAGACCATCGATCATCACTGAGGCGCCTCGCTTTGCGAAGGAATTCGGTGACATGAGAATCTTCCTGAAGCGCGAAGACCTAAATCACACTGGTAGCCACAAAATCAACAACGTTATGGGACAGGCTCTGCTTGCCAAGCGCATGGGCAAAAAGCGCATCATCGCCGAGACCGGTGCCGGCCAGCACGGCGTTGCCAGTGCAACGGCAGCGGCATACTTCGGACTTGACTGCGTCGTATACATGGGTGAGGTTGACACCGAGCGCCAGGCACTAAACGTTGCTCGAATGAAGCTCTTAGGTGCGCAGGTCATTCCGGTAACCACTGGTTCTAGGACTCTGAAAGATGCCATCAACGAGGCTCTTCGCGACTGGGTAGCCAACGTGGACAGCACCCACTACCTACTTGGCACCGTAGCTGGCCCACACCCTTTCCCAACCATGGTGCGCGACTTCCACTCCATCATTGGAATCGAAGCGAGGGAGCAAATGCTCGCTCTCACCGGAAGATTGCCGGACGCAATTGCCGCCTGCATCGGCGGTGGCTCAAATGCCATCGGAATTTTCCACCCCTTCCTAGACGATCAAAACGTAGCGCTGTGGGGCTTTGAAGCAGCTGGTGATGGCATCGACACCCCAAAGCACGCTGCAACTTTGTCAAGGGGACGTCCAGGTGTTTTGCACGGGGCTCGCTCCTACATGCTGCAGGACGAAGATGGTCAAACCATGGAGTCTCACTCCATCTCCGCAGGACTTGACTACCCGGGTGTTGGTCCGGAGCACTCTTGGCTCAAAGACCTGGGACGTGCTAACTACTTCGGTATCAGCGATGCCGAAGCCATGGAAGCCATGCGGTTGCTATCCAGAACCGAAGGAATCATTCCAGCCATCGAGACAGCTCACGCCCTTGCCGGCATGAAGCACCTAGCGACGGTCTTGCCGGCTGGTGCACACATCTTGGTGAACCTGTCTGGACGTGGAGACAAAGACATGGAGACTGCTGGCCGCTACTTTGGATTGCTGGGGGACGAGTGAGCATTACCAACGAAGTCCTAGAACGTAATCGAGAGTCTGGTCGCGGCACGCTGGTTGGTTATTACCCAGCGGGTTACCCATCGAAGCAAGACAGCATCGACTCGCTAGTCGCGATGGCGGAGAATGGCTGTGACATCTTGGAGATTGGCGTTCCATACAGCGATCCGGTTATGGATGGTTTGGTTATTCAGCACGCCACCGAGGATGCGATTGCCAATGGTTTTAGATTGCGCGATCTCTTTGACATCATTAAGGGTGTTCGCGAAAAGGTCGATACCCCACTTCTAGTCATGAGTTACTGGAACCCGGTGCTTTCCTACGGTGTGGAGCGATTCAGTGAGGATCTAGCTGCCGCGGGAGCGCAGGGCATGATCACTCCAGACCTGATCCCCGATGAGGCCAAGGACTGGATCGCCCAATCAGACAAGCACGGGCTGGACCGAGTCTTCCTGGTTGCACCATCAAGCTCAGATGCTCGCGTTGAGAACAACTCGCAGTCTTCAAAGGGTTTTGTCTATTCGGTTTCCACAATGGGAATCACCGGAGAGCGAACTGAACTTGACCGGCTTGCCAGGTCGGTGGTGTCAAGAGTGAAGTCGCTAGGAACCACACTCACTTGCGTCGGCGTTGGTATCTCAACCGCTGACCAGGTGCGCGAGGTGAACAGTTATGCCGATGGTGCGATTGTCGGAACTGCGTTTATCAAGGCCTACCAGCAGGGTGGCCTCGAAGCACTTGTCGCAAAGACCAAAGAGCTTGCCGGCGGATTAGGATAGCCCAGTGGATTTTCTTACCAGCATTCCCTCTCCGGAGATCAGCTACCTAGACCTAGGCCCGCTGCGCATTCACTTTTACGCAATGTTCATTCTGACTGGCATCGTGATTGCGTCATGGCTAGCGGACTCAAGATTGCACGCTCGCGGTGCTGAGCGCGGTCTGTTTCTAGACATTGCACTCTGGGCGGTGCCAGCCGGAATTGTCGGTGGCCGTTTCTACCACGTCATCACCCACCCGAAAGACTACTTCTTCGAGGGCGCAGACTTCTTCGCTGTCTTCCGAATCTGGGAGGGCGGCATGGCGATCTACGGAGCACTGTTGTTCGGTGCCGTGGGAGTCTGGTTCGGAGCGAAACAGGCTGGCTTGCGCTTCTGGTCGATTGCCGATGCATTGGCGCCGGGCCTTTTGATTGCGCAGGGCATCGGTCGTCTTGGTAACTACTTCAACCAGGAGCTATACGGTCTTCCAACTGATTTGCCATGGGGTCTGGAGATTCCATTTGGAAACCCCGCTTATCCCGCTGGATTGCCGGAAGGGCTAACCTTCCACCCGACTTTCCTATACGAAATGATCTGGAACTTTGCAGCTGCTGCACTCCTGATTTTCCTTGGCAAGCGCCTGAATCTGCAGTGGGGCAAGCAGCTAGCGGTCTATTTCATCCTTTACTCGACTGGACGACTTTGGATAGAAAGTATCCGAATCGACCCAAGTGAGATTATTCTTGGACTACGAGTAAACATCTGGTCAGCGTTGATCGGAATTGCCATCGGAGTTACCCTCCTGATTGTTCAGTCCCGCCGCCACCCCGGCCTAGAACCGAGCATCTGGCTTAAAGAACCTGAACCTGTCGCGGAACCGGCTAAAAAGCCGCGCAAGACAGCAAAAGAGCCAACAGAAAACTAAGCATTAGCCACCCGGGCCGACGATGTCCCTTTTGATTTTTCGATAGGAGACACGCATGTCGGCAGTAAGCCCTTTCCAGCGATTTAACGCTGGGCCTGCGGCGCAGGGTCTATACGACCCAAGCGCTGAGAAGGATGCTTGCGGTCTGGCTATGGTTGCCACCCTACGTGGAACTCCAGGTCACGACATTGTGGACATGGCGTTGTCGTCGCTTCGAAACCTAGAACACCGCGGTGCCGTTGGCTCCGATGCGGGAACCGGAGATGGTGCCGGAATCCTCACTCAGATTCCAGATCGCTTTTTTAGAAAAGTACTTTCATTTGAACTTCCCAAGCTAGGTAGCTATGGCGCTGGCTTGGTCTTCCTGGTTGAGGGCGAGGCAGCTAACGACAAGGCACAGTTTGCAAAGATTGCCGGCGAGGAAAAGCTTGTGGTCTTGGGCTGGCGCACTCCTCCAATCAGACCAGAGGTTCTCGGCGACCAGGCTAGGGCGGCAATGCCACTGATCGAGCAGGTGTTTGTTGGCGCGACCGACTCCGCGAGCGGACTGGAGCTAGAACGACGTTTGTTCCGACTTCGCAAGCGAAGCGAACGCGAGATTGGCATCTACCACCCGTCACTTTCGATGCGAACCATGGTCTACAAGGGCATGGTCACCACGTTGCAGCTTGAGCCCTTCTACCCAGATCTTTCAGAGCCAGAGTTTGAGTCGCAGTTGGCGCTGGTGCACTCTCGCTTCTCTACTAACACTTTCCCTTCCTGGCCACTGGCTCACCCGTTCCGCTTCATTGCGCACAACGGTGAGATCAACACCGTGAAGGGCAATGCGAACTGGATGCGAGCTCGCGAATCTCAGCTCAGCAGCGACAAGCTTGGAAACATCGAGCAGCTAAAGCCGATCGTTACCCCGGGCGCCTCAGACTCTGCAACCTTTGACGAGGTCCTCGAGCTACTTGTGCTCTCTGGACGATCACTGCCTCACGCCATGATGATGATGATTCCTGGTGCCTGGGAGAAGCAGCTCGATCTGGACCCACAACTGAGGGACTTCTTCGAGTACCACTCCATGATCATGGAGCCGTGGGATGGGCCTGCCGCGGTCATCTTTACCGACGGCACGTTAGTTGGCGCAACTTTGGACCGAAACGGCCTTCGCCCAGGTCGCTTCGTGGTGACCGAAGATGGTTTTATCATCTTGGCCTCTGAAATCGGCGTAGCAAACATTCCGCCCGAGAAGATCGTCCGCAAGGGCAGACTGCAGCCGGGCAAGATGTTCCTGATCGATACCGCCTCTGGTCAAATCATTGAGGACGAGCAGATCAAGAGCGAGGTTGCCGCCGCCGAACCTTGGGGGAGCTGGCTCGAAGAGAACATGATCAACCTGCGCGATTTGCCAGAGCGCGAGCACGTTCGCTATTCCAGCTCTTCGGTAAACCGTCGCCAACGAGTCTTTGGTTACACCGAAGAAGATCTCAAAGAATTTATTGCCCCGATGGCACGCACTGGCCAAGAGCCAATCGGTGCAATGGGTACCGACACCCCAATCGCCGCTATCTCGCAGCACTCTCGATTGCTATTTGACTACTTCACGCAGCAGTTTGCTCAGGTTACTAACCCTCCGCTGGATGCCATCCGCGAGGAGGTAGTGACCTCGATGACGGCGTCGATTGGCCCGGTTCTGAACCTTTTGGCTGCCACTCCGGAGCACGCCAAGCAGCTGGTAATGGACTTCCCGATTCTCACCAACGATGAGATTGCTCGAATCAAGAACATCGACAAGGGAAACAACATCGGTAAGGCAGTCACCATCTCGGCGCTCTATCGCGTTGACGACGGTGCTGAATCCCTAGAGGAGCGCCTAACCGAGATGGCTGCCGAGGTCGACGAGGCAATTGCCGCCGGCACAACATTCATCATCATCAGCGATCGTGACTCAAACCGCGAACTAGCTCCAATTCCATCGCTGCTAGCGCTAAGCAGCGTGCACCACCACTTGATCCGCACCGGAACACGTCTCCAGGTAGGACTTGTCGTGGAGTGTGGCGATGCTAGAGACGTGCACCACGTAGCCACCCTGATCGGTTACGGAGCAGCCGCTATCAACCCATACCTGGCACTGGAAACCGCCGAGGACCTGGTTGTGAAGGGCTTGATTACCGGCATTACGCCAGAGCGTTCCAGCAAGAACATGGTCAAGGCACTCGGCAAGGGCATCCTGAAGATCATGTCCAAGATGGGTATCTCCACCGTTGCCTCCTACGGTGGCGCACAGTGCTTCGAGGCCATTGGCCTGAGCCAAGACCTGGTTGACAAGTACTTCACCGGCACCACCACCAAGCTCGGCGGCGTTGGGCTTGAGATTCTGCACCAGGAGATTGAGAAGCGTCACCGCGCTGCCTACCCAATTGAGGGCGCCTCCAAGGTGCACCTACCGCTTGAGGTGGGCGGTGAGATGAAGTGGCGTCGCGAAGGCCCACCGCACCTTTTCAACCCAGAAACCATCTTCAAACTTCAGCACTCCACCAGACAGAAGCGTTACGACGTCTTCAAGGAGTACACCAACGCGGTGGATGACCAATCTGAGCGTTTGATGACAATTCGTGGACTGTTTGCCTTCAAGAACGGCGTGCGCCCGTCGATTCCAATCGAGGAAGTAGAGCCGGTCTCGGAGATCGTGAAGCGCTTCTCAACCGGTGCTATGTCTATGGGAGCAATCTCACCAGAAGCTCATGAGGTTCTTGCGATTGCAATGAACCGCTTGGGAGCTAAGAGCAACACCGGTGAGGGTGGAGAGTCGGTAGATCGCCTCTTGGACCGCAACCGTCGCAGTGCTGTGAAGCAGGTGGCATCGGGTCGCTTTGGCGTTACCTCGATGTATCTGACCCACGCGGACGACATTCAGATCAAGATGGCACAGGGTGCAAAGCCAGGTGAGGGTGGTCAACTTCCACCGCACAAGGTTTACCCATGGATCGCAACCTTGCGTCACTCCACTCCAGGTGTTGGTTTGATTTCTCCACCACCGCACCACGACATCTACTCCATCGAAGACCTAAAGCAGTTGATCTTTGACCTAAAGCGTGCGAACCGCGCCGCTCGTGTGCACGTCAAGCTGGTTAGCCAGTTCGGCGTCGGCACAGTAGCTGCCGGCGTTGCCAAGGCGAAGGCTGATGTTGTTCTGATTTCGGGTCACGACGGTGGCACCGGTGCTAGCCCATTGAACTCGCTCAAGCACGCCGGAACCCCTTGGGAACTGGGTCTTGCCGAGGCTCAGCAAACGCTGTTGCTAAACGGCCTTCGTGACCGCATCGTGGTCCAGGTTGATGGTTCCATGAAGACCGGTCGCGACGTCGTTATTGCAGCGCTATTGGGTGCTGAGGAATATGGCTTTGCAACCGCACCGCTGGTTGTTGAGGGTTGCATTCTGATGCGCGTCTGTCACCTAGACACCTGCCCGGTTGGAGTTGCCACCCAGAACCCTGACCTCAGAGCGAGATTCACCGGACAGGCTGACCACGTGGTCAACTTCTTTGAGTTCTTAGCTCAGGAAGTGCGTGAGTACTTAGCTGAGCTTGGCTTTAGGACTCTGGCAGAAGCTGTTGGTCGAGTTGACCTATTGGATGTCAACCGAGCCGTCTCGCACTACAAGGCAGATGGTCTTGACCTCACCCCGATCTTTGCCGCGAAGGACATCGACCTCACCCAGAACCTGCGCAATACCACTCATCAGGATCACGAGTTGGAGTCGCACTTTGACTTCCCGCTGATCGAGAAGAGCCAGCTGGCACTTCGCGAGGGCAAGGCTGTGGTTCACAACATCGAGATCAACAACACCAACCAGGCCATCGGAACCATGCTCGGTAATGAGCTGACCAAGCGCTGGGGTGAGCAGGGTCTAGAGCCGGGCACTTTGACCCTGAACCTTCGTGGTTCAGCGGGTCAATCTCTTGGTGCTTTCGTGCCGCAGGGAATCACCATCGCAGTGGAAGGTGACTGCAACGACTACGTTGGCAAGGGCCTATCCGGTGGCACCATCGTGGTGAAGCCGGAAGCTAATTCCGGCTTTGTGCCGGACCAGAACGTCATTGCTGGAAACGTGATTGGCTACGGAGCAACCAGCGGCAAGATTTTCCTCAACGGCGTCGTAGGCGAGCGCTTCCTGGTTAGAAACTCAGGTGCCGAGGCTGTTGTCGAGGGTGTGGGTGACCACGCACTTGAATACATGACCGGTGGCACCGCGGTGATTCTTGGTCGAACCGGTGTGAACCTTGGCGCTGGAATGTCTGGCGGTGTGGCTTATGTCTACCGACTATCAGAGGCTCGAGTGAACAGAGAAGCACTCTCCACCGGTGAAATCTCGCTGGAACACCTCGAACTCGACGACGAACTAAGACTTCGCGAACTACTCGAGCAGCATGTCGCGCTTACTGGTTCTCCGCTTGGACAAGAGTTACTGACCAACTTCGCATCCGAGGTCTCGAACTTCGTTCGAGTGCTCCCGCGTGACTACGCAAGAGTGATGGAAATCCAGCGCAATGCCAATGTCGAGGGTATTGATCTAGATGGCGAAGAGGTTTGGACCCAGATTCTGGAGGTGACCGGTGGCTGATCCAAAGGGCTTTATCAAGGTAACCGAGAGAGAGACTGCAGCCCGCAGACCGGTTCCAGTTCGAATCAAGGACTGGAAAGAGGTCTATGCCGAACGCAATGGCGAGACCATCGTGCGACAGGCTTCTCGCTGCATGGACTGCGGCATTCCTTTCTGTCACCACGGGTGCCCACTTGGCAACCTGATTCCGGAGTGGAATGACCTCACGCACCGCGGCAGAAACCGCGAGGCCATCGACCGCCTGCACGCCACCAACAACTTCCCGGAGTTCACCGGCAGATTGTGCCCGGCACCTTGCGAGAGCTCTTGCGTGCTTGGAATCAATCAGCCTGCGGTGACCATCAAGGAGATCGAAGTTTCGATCATCGACGATGCCTTCGACAACGGCTTTGTAACCCCGAGCGTTCCAGAGCGTCTAACCGGCAAGACAATTGCGGTGGTGGGCTCAGGCCCTGCAGGTTTGGCAGCTGCCCAGCAGCTGACCAGAGCTGGTCACACGGTTGCCGTATACGAGCGCGATGACCGGATCGGCGGACTGCTGCGCTACGGAATTCCAGATTTCAAGATGGAGAAGCACCACATCGACCGTCGAGTTGCGCAAATGGAAGCTGAGGGGACTCGCTTCCGCACCTCCGTGAACGTTGGAGTCGACATCACCTGGGATGAGCTGCAAAAGCGCTACGACTCAGTGTTGATTGCGACCGGAGCCATGGTTCCAAGAGATCTCGAGGTGTCCGGTAGAAACCTGCAGGGCGTGCACTACGCCATGGAGTACCTAGCCCAATCAAACAAGGTTGTTGCCGGTGACTCGCTGGGGGAGCAGATCACTGCGGATGGCAAGCACGTCATCATCCTCGGTGGTGGAGATACCGGTGCAGACTGCCTTGGTACCGCCACCAGGCAAGGTGCATTGAGCGTTACCACCCTGGCAATTGGCAAGCAGCCGCCGTTGGAGCGCGGCGAAGAACAGCCTTGGCCGATGATGCCGAATCTATTTGAGGTTGCCTCTGCTCACGAGGAATTCGGTGAGCGCAAGTATTTGCAGTCGACCGTCGAATTCGTGGGGGAGAACGGCGTTCTAACCGGAGTCAAGGTGGCAGACACCGAGTTTGTCGACGGCAAGCGCGTTCCTAAGGCTGGCACAGAGCGCATTCTCCCTGCCGACCTAGTGTTTATGGCCCTAGGTTTTGTCGGTCCGGAGACCAATGACCTGACTACCCAGCTCAACGCGCCGCTGGATTCCCGCGGAAACGTTGCCAGAGATGGCCGCTACAAGGTGGCCGATGGATTGTTTGTCGCAGGTGATGCCGGAAGAGGCCAAAGCCTGATAGTTTGGGCTATAGCCGAAGGTCGTGCCGCCGCTGCCGCGATCGACGAATATCTCGAAGGTGAGACAGGGCTTCCATTCCCAGTGAAGCCAACTGATAGACCGATTTCGGTCTACAGCTAACCAATTGAAAAGGTAAGTAGTTATAAATGAGACGCGCCAAAATTGTGGCAACATTCGGTCCTGCTGTTGCGGACTATGACAAGGCAAGAGCTGTTATTGAGGCCGGTGTTGACGTTGCTCGCATGAACCTCAGCCACGGTTCTCACGAGGTTCACGAGGGTGTTTACGCCACCATCCGCAACGCTGCTGCCGATGTGGGTAAGAGCGTTGGCATCTTGGTTGACCTCCAGGGACCAAAGATTCGTCTTGGCCGCTTTGTCGAGGACAAAGTCACCCTGGTAAATGGTGCAACCTTCAAGATCACAACCGATGAG
>JACCDP010688279.1_pt1 | contig 10932 bp, 9 predicted proteins | sample 7445841 | NCBI WGS metagenome assembly JACCDP01 (sample SAMN15323441, study PRJNA562643) | freshwater metagenome | isolation source: river surface water | place: USA:Blue River Watershed | collected 2017-08-17
AAATGACGATTATTATCAACTACAATCTCGGCAATCCAAAATCCATAAAAAACATGTTGGCTTATTTGGGCATTGAGTCAAGGATAAGCGCCAATCATAAAGAGATTGCCTCTGCTAAACGACTGATTTTGCCGGGTGTGGGTCATTTTCAGCATGGGATGGAGCAACTAGACCAACTCGGGTTAATTGATGTAATTAAGAAAGAGGTCCTAGATAATAAGAAGCCTATATTGGGTATTTGTTTAGGCATGCAGTTACTGACTAAGCATAGTGAAGAAGGTAATTTGGTAGGTTTGGGTTTCATCGATGCGCAAACCAAAAAGTTTGAATTGCAAGACGCAACTTTAAAAGTACCGCACATGGGTTGGAATACAGTTGAATTCAAGAAAGATTCTGCAATGAATACAGGTGTATCGACTAACCCAAGATACTATTTTGTTCATTCCTACTTTGTAGACTGCGCCAATCAAAATGACATTTTATGCACTACTCAATACGGCCAAGAGTTTGTGTCGGGTTTTCAGCATCAGAACATTTTTGGCTTGCAGTTTCATCCGGAAAAAAGCCACAAATTTGGCATGGAATTGCTCGCGAATTTTTGTAAAATTTAATGGCCTTACAACCAAGAATCATTCCTGTATTATTACTCCATAAAGGGGGCTTGTACAAAACCAAGCAATTCAAAAACCCTACTTATGTTGGCGACCCCATTAACGCAGTGCGTATTTTCAATGAAAAAGAAGTAGATGAGCTCCTCATTTTAGACATTGACTGTTCTAAAGAAAACAAAGAACCTAATTATACCCTCATTGAAGAAATTGTCAGCGAAGCATTCATGCCTGTCGGTTACGGAGGTGGTATTTCAAGTTTGGTCATTGCAAATAAAGTATTTCAATTAGGAGTAGAAAAGGTTATAATAAATACGGCACTTCAAAATAACCAACAACTCCTGGCTGATATTGCAGCCATTTATGGCGCGCAGGCAGTTGTAGCTAGTATTGATTACAAAAAAGGATTTATAGGAGGCACAAAGGCCTACTTTACTAATGGAGCCAAAAAGTCTGGCCACGCACCACAAGAGCTTGCCCAAATTGCTGAAAAAGCAGGGGCAGGCGAAATTATTCTGAACGCAATAGACCGCGAAGGTACCTACCAAGGATATGACATCAACCTACTCCAGCAAATTGTTGAGGCGGTTCAAATTCCTGTGGTTGTATCTGGTGGCGCTAGCACTAATGCAGATTTCGACGCGGCCAAACAAGCTGGGGCATCTGGTATGGCGGCAGGCAGCATGTTTGTCTACCAACGCCCACACAATGCTGTTCTTATTTCTTACCCAAGCAATTATTTTTACCTATGATGGTACTCGATAAAAACGATCCAAATTACCGCCAATGTAGTTTGTCTGTCATGGACAACATTGCAGATCCCGATATTACCTTCGATGAAAATGGAATTTGTAATTATTACTATGAGTACTTGGAGGCTGAGAAAAACAATTGTCTTGATGGTGAAGTAGGATTACAGAAATTGGAATCACTCGCAAATCTTATCAAAACAAATCAAGGCAAGAAAGGGTACAATTGTATTCTAGGTCTAAGTGGTGGTGTAGATAGCACTTATTTAGCTTTTCTTGCTAAAAAGTTAGGATTGAAACCATTATTAGTTCATTTTGATTATGGTTGGAATTCAGAAATAGCTGTAAAGAATGTACAGAACGTTGTAAAAAATACAGGTTTTGATCTATACACGGTGGTGATGGATTGGCAAGAGTTTAAAAGCCTTCAAAGATCTTATTTTAAAGCAAGTGTTTTAGATCTAGACGTACCAGCGGACCATATGATTTTTGGTTCTTTGTATAAGGTGGCAAGAAAATTTAAAATCAAGTATATTTTAAGTGGTAAGAATACTTGGACAGAACAGACTTTACCAAAAGCTTGGAATTACAATAAATTTGATTTAACCAATCTTCGAAATATTCATAAAACCTTTGAGAATACGCCATTAAGAAAACTACCAGCATTAGGATATTTTCAACAAATCTTATATCGTTCTTATTTAGATATAAGAATGGTAGAATTACTAGAGTATCAATATTTTAATAAAAGCGCTGTAATTGAATTGATCAAAAAAGAATTAGAATGGGTTGATTATGGCGGCAAACATAATGAATCAGTCTTTACACGATTCTATCAAGGTTATATTTTACCGAGGAAGTTTTTTATAGATAAAAGAAAAGCCCATCTTTCTAATCTTATCTTTTCAAAACAAATGACTAGGCTAGAAGCACTAGAAATACTCGAGAAACCCACTTATGCGGAGGAACTTCAAAGACAAGATTTCGAATTTGTAGCAAAAAAACTTGGGTTCACAAATATAGAATTTAAGCAACTGCTCGAAATGGAGAATAACCCACATAGCAAATTCGGGACAGATTTAAGCGTGATCAAATTCGTGCAAAAAATCCTCTTTATAATAAAGCCATTTACTTCATTATATAAGAAAATCTTTCATGGTAAAGGGTGATTTTCAACCCTTGTTTTTAGTGATGGAATTTGTTCCATTAAATTTAGCAGGAGTCTATAGGCCTTTGAGGTTTATAAATTATCTTGCCGAAAAAGGTGAATTTCCTATAGTAGTAACCTTTGAAATTGATGAAACAGTCAAGAAACTTTACCCAAATATTGACCTTGACTTAAATAGACTTTTGCACAAAAATGTGACCGTATACCGCGTGCCATTGGCAATAATGAAGAAAGAAAGTCGCTTTCAGTCTTTTTTGAGTATCTATTTTAATTTATCGGATGGGTACAGAAAACGTTGGAAAAAAAGTTTATTCAACACCTTACCAGGTATTTTTGAACGGCATGCAATTCATCAAATAATTGTAACCTGCCCTCCGTTTAGCGGGGCATTATTAGCTTACCAGATATCAAAAAAGTATAACATCGATTTATACCTTGACATGAGGGATGCATGGTCACAATTATCCATGAACCCGATAGGGAGTAGGATACATTATTTTTTCAAGCGAAATTTAGAAAGAAAAGTTTTTTCCGAGGCCAAGAAAATAACAACTGTCACCCCTCAATTAAAAAATGCTTTCATAAAGAATCATCCAAGTATAGATAGCTCTAAATTTGAGTTGATCTTTAATGGTTTTGATTTTAAACTTCCAGAAAACCTTGTTGTAAATTTCAAAGGGTTAAATGATTCAGATTCAATTCACATCGGTTATTCAGGTTCTTATTATTTCGATCCAATTGCATATGATCAGTCGCAGGTTAAATGGTGGAAAAGAAAAGGACACCGTAAATTTTTTTACACTCCTGTGAAAGAGGATTGGTCGTATAGAAGCCCATATTATTTTTTGCAGTCAATGTCTTCTTTTCTAAAGAATAATCCACAATATAAAAACCGTCTTTATTTTCATCATATAGGTGAGAAATACGATTGGTTAGAACAAATGATCTTGAATTTTGACTTACGAGAGAATTGTATTTTACACGGATATTTGACCAGGTCTGAGACCAAAGAATTACAAGATTCATTTGATTTGCTACTAGCAACATCTGAGCTAGTAGAAGGGGCTGAACACTATTGTCTGCCTTCCAAGTTATTTACATACATACAATCTCAAAAGCCAATTTTAGGATTTGTTACGGATGGTATTCAAAAGGAGTTCATACTTAAAAGCAACATTGGAAGGGTAATCAACCCAAGAGCTCTAGATACTTTAGAAGACGACTTCAAAAATGTAATTATGGAGGGCTTTTCAAATAAAATTGATTTAGTCTATTTATCAAATTTTGATAATGAAAGATTGTCGGCAGAATTTAGAAATGTGATTGAAAAAAATTAAATGACAAAGAAAAAAGTAATTTTCCTAACAAATAAAGAATCTCTTTATTCTGAAATCACTGGAGGAGTTCAGTTGTGTTCACAAGAATTTCATGGATTAATTGGTAAAATTGAAGAGCTTGACGTATCTGATTATTATGTGAAATTTACACGGAAAATATTAGATAGAATTATCATTAAAATAGGGTTTGAGAATTATAATATGTATGACATCAAAAAAGACACAGCCGCTCTTTTGAAATACATTAAAGATTCTAAAATTGAGGTGGTTTTTATTAATATGGCTTCACTTATTGGATACGCTGAGGTGATTAAACAAAAATTTGGTGAAAATGTCAAAGTTGTACTTTTATCTCATGGCAACCATTCTGGAGATTTCCTTCATCTTATTTCCAAGCCAATTGACAATCCAAATAGAATAAAATCCTTTTTGAGAAAGGTGAGATTGGGTTTGTTGATTTCTAAGGAATCGTTATTTCGAGTTAGGCACCTTGATTCTGTCATTACCTTATCGGAAACAGAAAAACAAATTGAGAACTGGTTTGGCTCAAAAAAGTCAATATTTGTCCCAAGACAACTCGCTCCTAAATTCATCAATTATAAGCCTACTAAAGGAAGAATAGGGTTTGTTGGAAGGTTGGATCATCCACCTAACGTACAAGGAATTCAAATCCTACTTGATGCATTCAAATCCCTTGGTTCGGAAGAAGTAGAATTTAGACTCGTCGGTGCACCTTTCAATTATGGGACTTCAATTAAAGAAAATTACCCCGTTGTAAGCTACCTTGGTGAGCTTTCAGACAAGGAATTAGAGGAGGAAGTATCTTCTTGGACAGTTTTTATCAATCCCGTTTGGTGGTACTCCACCGGTGCATCTACTAAACTTGCTAAGGCTATTAGTTGGGGAATTCCAATTATAACTACTACAGCAGGTATGCGAGGTTACTTTTGGAAAGAGGGTGAATTAATTACAGCTGATACGCCCGAAGAAATGGCCAAACTTTTAATTGATGTTAGTCATGATCTCGACCAGGTGGCAAAATGCGAACAAAACACGAAAAGGGTTGCACAGAGTGGATTGACAATTTCTGAATTAACTGACTTGATTCGATCATCCTACTAAGCAATGGAAAAAATATTTATTGTTTCACCACATTTCCCTCCTTCTTCCTTACCTCCTTCCCAAAGGACAAGGTTAATTGTTAAACACCTAGATACATTTAACTGGTACCCTTTTATATTTACGGTAAGTCAAGAAAAGAGAGAAGAGCTGTCCGATGAATGGATGGTGACATTAATAGGTGAAAATTTCACAAGTATTGAAGTGGGTTGTTTTGATCCGAAAATAACTAGAAAATTTGGTATTGGTGATCTAGGACTAAGGATGATTTTATTCTTAATATTTCCTTTAATCAGGAAGATCAAGAAAGAAAAACCAAATTTGATATACTATCCAGTACCGCCATGGTATATTCTATTAATTGCACCTCTAGTAAAAAAAATTACGAGTGTAAAATATGTCATTGATTTTATTGACCCTTGGGTTCATAATGGCACACCTACAGGTCTAAAGGCCCGTTTTAGCATGGCAATTGCTAGGTTTTTTGAAGGATATGTAACAAAGAATAGCTCAGGAATTGTAGCTGTTTCACAAGGAATTATTGACGACCTTAATAAAAGGCATCCTCATTTAGAAGCGATACCTTCGTTGGCATTGCCTTACGGAGTAGAAGTTTCGGATTTCTCAAATGTAAAATTAAATGTGGATCCACTACATCATCAAATTATTGGTAGGTACATTGGTGCCATTTCTGAACCAATGAAGCCAATAGCTAGTAGTTTCATTCAAGCGTTAAAGGATTCTTCGTTAAAAATTCAAATTGAATTTATTGGTACTAGTTATGCCAGTGACCAATTGGCGACTCCAACATTAAATGATTACATTTCAAAGGATATCTCGCATCAAATTATAGAGTATCCAAATAGAAAAACATATAAGGAAGCACTTGAGCTCACCATGAATAGTGATTTCTTATTGTTATTAGGAGATACTACAAAATATTATGCTGCTTCTAAACTAATGGGTTTAATTGCCTCTAAAAAACCATTTATAGCTATTGTGCATGAGGCGTCATTCCCAGGGGTGTTTTTGAAAGAAAACCAGCATCCCTATCTTGTAACGTATACTGACGAGTTCAATTTTGATATTTTGGCGCAAGAAATAATTGCTGCTTTAAAGAATTTATTGAATTCATATAAACAATATTCACCACTCAATACAATGTCGTCAGAATTTCAAAAATTTTCGGCTCAGGCCATGACTGATAAATTAACAAACTTCTTAAATAATATCAAATGAATATAAACCATATTAATCAAATAAAGGGTACAAAAGTACTAGTAACAGGAGGCTTGGGCTTTATTGGTCACAATCTTGTGAAAACACTTGTATTGGATTTTCAATGCAATGTTATTGTTGTTGATGATTGCATAAATAGTAATGAAAGTGTTCTATCTGATATTCAAGGAAGATATCAATTCGAAAAAATAAGTGTTCTAAATACGGAAAGATTATTTCCGTTGTTTTATGAAGTCGAATTTATTTTCCATTTGGCTTGTATTCAAATTGCTGCATCCAGTAAGTCTCCAATTTTAGACATGCAAGTCAACGCACAGAGCACATTGCAAATATTGGAATATATCAAAAATAATGAATTGCCCAGTTTTAAAAGATTTATTTACACGTCCTCATGTTCTGTTTTTGGAAGCTCGGTGAAGTTGCCCGCATTGGAGGAGGATCCTACAAAAGTATTGAGTAATTATGCCGCTTCAAAATTATTGGGAGAAAATTACACCATGGTTTATGGTCGATCCTATAATATTCCCGTTTCGGTCGTTAGGTACTCTAATGTCTATGGTTATGGACAATCTCCGCGGAATCCATATTGTGGCGTATTGGGTAAATTTGTGCATAATGCCCTCATAGGAGAAAAGCTATCCATTTTTGGCGATGGTGAACAAACAAGAGATTATACCTTTATTACTGATGCTGTTGAAGCAACAATTTTGGCTGCTGTTCATCCAATGGCTCAAGGAGATATATTTAATGTAGGAACTTGTGTAGAGACTTCAGTCAATAAACTTGTCGATGTAATAAAAGCTCAAATTCGGGATTGTGAAGTTGAAAATGTTGATGAACGAGATATTGACAACATTAGACGAAGAATGATAGGAATTGAAAAAATACATCAAAGATTGGGTTGGTCACCAAAAGTTGGAATTCAGAAAGGAATTCAATTGACTTTGGATTGGTATAGTTTGACTTTGAATTGAATAAAGTATTTACTTTCGGGTTCTTTTTCTTATTGAGATATTTCCTTTTAGGTAAGATTTTCTTTGCGATTTCTATCGGAATCACCGGTTATTTTTTGATCCAAATTGTGATTAATTCTATTAGGGTCTTTGCTTTCCGTGAATGGGCCTTGTTTTTGTATTCCATCAATTATTTATTTTCACCATCAGTAACATATCAGTTTGATCAAGCTCTGCTTACTTATCCGATGAAGATTCCAGCGCCAGATTATTTTAAACTTGCAATTCCTGGTTTTTTGTGTTTTTACCTGGGTATGCATGTATATAAAACTCGAATATTTAATCCACGGATGGAGAAGGTAGCGAATGACTCAAAAAATAATGAAACCTTACTAATAATTTTTGTGATTGGCGGATTGATTTTGAGGTTAACTCGTACATTTTTCCCACCGGAAATTGCCTTTTTTATTTATCTTTTATCTTCAATCCGCTTTGTTGGGGCTTTTGCCTTGTTTTCCTATGATTCAACCAAATATTGGAAATGGGTCGCTTTGTTGCTAATAGTAGAATTTTATTTTGGGGCTATTGCTGCAATGTTCAATGATGCAATAATGTGGGTGTTGTTTTTTGCTTTGTTTTTTGTCTACGTTAGAAAACCATCCTTATCATTACGCTTGATCGGTTTGAGTGCATGTGTAGTATTTGTTTTATTTCTCCAGGGTTTGAAGGTGTATATCGCGCAAAAATTAGAAACACCGGTTCTTCCAATTTGTCATTATTTGTTGAGACTTCCTCCGAAATTACTAATGATCTTGGATCGGAAGATAATCTACTCGGTAGTTTAAGCCGCGGTAATCAAGCTTGGATTTTTGCTAGTACAGTGCAGCGGATGGATAGAATTGGTGATTATCAGGGGCTAAATATTTTCGGTATTTATTTTGATTCAGCGCTGTTACCAAGAATCCTAGCACCACAGAAGTTGCAGTCGGGAGATAAAGAAATTTTCAATGCGTTTTCAGGTCATCAGATTAACCAAACAACATCAATGGGGCTGGGTGTATTTGCAGATGGTTACATTGCGAATGGCTTTTGGGGCTTTATGTTTTTTACATTCGGATTAGGTCTGCTATTTAATATCTCCTTCAGAATTGTTGAATCTTGGGCGAATTTGTCTGAATTTTATATATTGATGGTGTTGCCTTTACTTAACTATGCCGTCCGTCCGGATTGTGAATTACAGACTATTATTAATCACTTATTTAAGGGATTAATAGTTTTTGGGATAATTGTGAGATTGACCCAATTTAACTTTGTTTTTAATGGCAGTTCAAATGTTAATATAAAGCGCAACGTTAAACTGATAAATTAGAATTAAATAGTCTGATTTTTTTTCCAAATATATATGAAATTATTAGGTTATAAAAGTCATTACAATAATCATAGGCGGATTTCGATACAATTTGTTTGGTATTTCATGAGTTTGCTGATTTTTGAGTCGGCTTGGTTTCCTTTCTGTGCATTTAAAAATAGTTTATTGAGGTTGTTTGGTGCCCGAATTGGCAGTGGAATTGTTATTAAACCAAAGGTATATATCAAATATCCTTGGATGCTCGAAATGGGCAATGATGTTTGGATTGGAGAAGGTGTGCGTATTGATAATTTGGCGCTAGTTAAAATAGGTTCAGATGTTTGCATCAGTCAAAATGCTTTTTTACTTACTGGTAATCATAATTACCGGAGCGCCGCGTTTGAATTGATGACTGGCCCTATCACAATTGAAGATGAAGTTTGGGTTGGGGCATCTTCCGTAGTCTGTCCCAATACTGTTTTATCTCAAGGAACTATCATCACTGTTGGCTCTGTTATTTCAGGAACAACGACTGCCAATAGGGTTTACAGAGGTAACCCAGCCATTGATATTAAACCTAGATACAAGTAATTTCTTGAAAAAACTGGCAATATTATCTTCACACCCCATTCAATACAACGCGCCATTATTTGCATTGTTGGCGGAGAGGGGTGTATTTGAATTGCGGGTATTTTACACATGGGGTGAAGATGCTACAAACCCCAAATACGATCCGGATTTTGGCAAAGTCATTCAATGGGATATTCCACTTTTAAGTGGTTATTCTTACCAATTTGTGAAGAATATCGCTAAACAACCTGGGTCTCATCATTTTTTTGGGATTGAGAATCCTAGATTGATTCAAGAGATCGAAGGTTGGGGGGCTGATGTGGTTTGGATTTGGGGTTGGAGTTTTAAATCTCATCTCGAAGCATTGAGATATTTTCATGGGAAAATCTCAGTTTGGTTTCGTGGTGATTCTACTTTGTTGGATGACTCGATTGGATTCTCGCTGAAATTGGTTTTCCGTGGGATGGTGTTGAAATGGGTGTATCGCCATGTTGATACCGCATTTTTTGTTGGAGAAAACAACAAAAAATATTTCTTGAAATTTGGATTAAAAGAGAATCAACTTGTGCGCGCACCACATGTAGTTGATGTGGAACGATTTGCTGCGTGGACCGAACAATATACTCGGAAATTAGAATCTTGGAAAACAGAATTGGGAATTCAACCCAATGATTTTGTAATTTTATTTGCGGGGAAATTTGAACCAAAGAAAAATCCAAATTTCATCATTTCTCTCGCCAAGCAATTGAAATCCGATAGATTTAAATTTGTGATGGTTGGTAATGGGGTATTGGAATCCGAAATCAATGAGGCAGCGAAGTTGGATAAACGAATAATAGTGCTTCCTTTTCAAAATCAATCCATGATGCCAATGACCTTTCGATTGGGTGATGTGTTTGTTCTTCCATCTGTGGGCCCTGGAGAAACCTGGGGTTTGGCGATGAACGAAGCACTGGCCTGTGGAATTCCAGTTTTTGGTTCAAAGAAATGCGGCGGTAGCATTGATTTGCTTGATGATTCTTGCGGATTGATATTTGAACCAAATGATATTAATGCAGTAGTTCAACGTTTGAATGCCCTATGTTCAAATATAGATCAATTGAAAGAAATGAAACAGAATGCGGCAAAACGTGCCCAAGAATTTCATTATTCAAAGGTTGTTGAAGCCGTCAACCAACAAATGCAATTTCCTACTTGAAAAAAGCCTTTGAAGTAACCGTCCTAGGTACATCGTCGGCTACGCCAACGAAATACCGACATCCGAGTGCACATTACTTGCGTTTGGAGGGCAGTTATTTGTTGTTGGATTGTGGGGAAGGGGCGCAAAGGCAGCTGTCGAGATACGGCCTCCGAACCCAAAGGATCTCTCACGTGTTCATTACCCATTTGCATGGGGATCACTATTTTGGATTGCCCGGGTTGATTACTTCCATGGCCTTGTTCGGCAGAACTGAGCCACTTATAGTGGTAGGTCCACCCGCCTTGGAGAGCATTATCAAAGTACTTGTCACAGAAAGTGATTCCACATTGCCCTACGAATTGCATTTTGTAAAAACGCAATTTGATACCCTAGAAACGGTGGCGATCGGAGATAATTTTGAAGTCATATCCGTTCCATTGAAACATCGGGTTCCGTGTACCGGTTTTTTGGTGAAAGAGAAAGGTCCAGAACGGCGCCTGGATGTGGATGCCTGCGTGAAACATCAAATCCCCATGGAATTTTACGAATCTTTGAAATGGGGTGAGGATTATATTTCAAGTGGGGGAAAAGTGATTCCCAACAATCAATTAACCACCGAAGGTCATCGTAATCGAACTTATGCGTACATCACGGATACCAT
>JACCDP011229861.1_pt1 | contig 10932 bp, 7 predicted proteins | sample 7445841 | NCBI WGS metagenome assembly JACCDP01 (sample SAMN15323441, study PRJNA562643) | freshwater metagenome | isolation source: river surface water | place: USA:Blue River Watershed | collected 2017-08-17
CTGGGTAAAAAAGTATAATGGTCATAAAGGGGGGGTAGTACCCTCTTTGAATGCCAACCCATTTTTTTGGAAAAATGAGAAACCCCAATTAAGGGGGTAATTCGGTTTTAAAAATTTTAGAAAAAAAATGGAAAAATCAGGAAGTGGTGTTACGCAATCGGTCGAACATGTTCAAGATTGATTCATTGAAGTCCGGATTTGAATTGTTCTTTCTATTTCAATTTCTAAATCATTAAACTCCTTTTCAAAATCAGTTTTTCTGTACTTTAATATTCGTTTAACGGTAGAAATACTAATACCTAAAAGTTCAGCAATCTGTTTATTTGTATATCTATTCTGTTCTTCAACCAAGTAACTAATTGCATTATCTATACGTTTGAACGTACTGTACCTGTCTAATATACCTCTTAATTTGTTTGAGAAGGATACTTTATCCTTCCTAGAAAGAAACCCTTTGGAAGAGTAATGAATCAATCTGTGTACTTTATTTGATTTATTCTGATAATTCTCCTGATTTTTTATGTACTCATACTGGCTTTCAACCGTGTACCGTAATAACTCTTCACTCATTTTAGGGGTTGCATGGTTTTCATTTATAGTTTTAATGAACAAATAAACATGGGAAATAGTTGATTCAGGATTTAGATGCAAATAATCATGTATGACCTTTCTAAAGACCTTCCTTTTAGAACCGTCACGTATCACTCTAGGGAAACGTATTTGTGATATTCGTTCAGGTGAAATCAAATAATTACCATCTACATGAACTGGGGTTTGAAGAACAGATGTTTCAAATACTTCACGAGTAGTTAATTCAATATATTCTAATCTTTTTTTCTTTTCAACTGAGGGGTTCACGCCATGTATATTAGGGTGTGGGGGGGGTAATAATACATCGTTTGAACCCTTTAAAATTAACTTTGGAATACTAATGAAATTATCATGATTTACATATACTTCAATATCAAACGGAATAAACCAAGTACCACCTAATCTCTTTACAGAATTGTCTAAATTTAACGTTGAAAAGTATTTAGTTCTTAAATAATCATACGACCTAACAAACTCCTCGTGACTACTAATATCCTCCCTAATTCTAATCAGCAATGATACACCTCTCTTTGACGATGAAAACGATATTAAACTAACCACGTTTCCAAACTCTTCAATCAAGTTTTTCTTAAAACAATTGACATTACCTTGAATATTATCTATATCAAAGTAGATATAACCAGAAGACATAATGAAGTTCCGGTTAAAGTCATTGAATTCCTTTAATCTCTTATTTCGAACAACAGCATTTGGTGTTATCCAATGGATATTGTTATTTTTAAAGTCACGGCAATCAGAATCTCTTCCATTACTTCTTAATTCATATAATTTAGAATATTTAGATTTATCCTCAGGATTTCTTATTAGTTCTACCAATTGGTGAAACGAAATGGTTCTTTCTGGAACGTTATTGTCAATACTTTTTGAAGAATAACTAAACATTGTGTACTTTTTGAAAAAGGATACACAATTTTTTTAATAATAAAAAATCAGAAGTATTTTTTCAGGTCATATCCAATAAACTCTAGATTAGTCCCGTACGTTTCGTTAATCCATTTCATTGATTTGTAGGTATTCAAACCGCCAGCAAACGGGTCAAGTACACGATGTGAGATATCACAACGGTCATTGATATCAATAAAAGGAAGGACACAAGTTTGCAGAAGAGGAACGGTTACCAAAGATGGATGGTACATTGCTGGATGTTCTGTTCCATAATTTAAACTCTGATTTGCTACGGATGTTACAATCAGGTCATCGTCCCAAAAATCAGGAAGATTCTTCCCTTTTGAATTAGGTATATATGGACTCCCAACAACAATAGTATCATCTCCTTTTTTAGTTCTGTGTCTAGGAGGTTGAGATGGTTTTGTATTTACTGATAATGGAAGAGTCATTCTCTCATAGTCATATTCCATCGACTTGACTAAATGAAATATGTATTCAAAAGAATTCGTTGGACGGTTTTTGATAGAACTTGGTTTCGGGTTCGTTTTCTTATAAATGACAGTCGACCTCAATTTGAATTTGGTCTTTTCCAACAGTTTGATTAACACTTTGTGAGGAGCATTTTGTTGTTCCCCATCATGATATACATCCCCAATGTTAAGGAAAAATGACCCTGTTTCTTTCAACACCCTAAAACATGAGACAAGATGGTTACTCAGATTCTCCGCATATTCGTCAATAGTTTTTTCAGACCCAATAACAACTTTATTTGAATATATTCGGACTCCAAGTCCAAATGGAGGGCTTGTGAAAATGCATTGTACACTGTTATCTTCTAACTCCTTCAGTTCGTTAGATGATTTTTGGTAAAAAGTAAATTCATTTCTTTTATCAGGATGTTGAAACTTTGATTCCCTCTTTAAACTTTCTCTTGATATGCGTTCTTCCTCTTCCCTACGAATGTTCAAGTATGCTTGATTGACCGTCAATATTCCTTGGTCTATGAGTTCAATGTACTTTGGGTTTCTTTTATGGATGTAAAGTATTCGTGCCAACTGTCCATCGGTAACTTTAATCTCCTCAGAAACTATGTTCCTTACTTTCTTCCCCTTTTCTATTCCTTTTACTTTGTGATAGTTCTCCAACTCAAAATACTCATTAAGGAGTTCCTGTGTCGTTTTAATCCTCTGTCGGTTAAAATGTATAAGTGTCAATACCTCATCACCTTCCTTAACGTTAATTTGGTGGACATCAATTTCCTTCCATCCTAATCTCTTTACTGATTCGAATCTTCGATTCCCACTAACTACCTGAAAGTGTTGGTCTACAGTTGGTGGCTCAAGCAACCCAACTTGACTTATCGAATCCATGAGTGATTCTATCCCTGATAAAGAATATATCCGTGAGTTTAGAGGATGATGTTTGAGTTTAGATACATTTACCTTCATGTCGGAAAGTTAGCAATAATTTATATAAAAATTAAAATTTCATTGTACATTTGGGAACTACCACAATAAAGAAAATATGAATAAAATCGGTGAAGTCTTGAAAGAAAAGGGATTAAAACAAAAGTGGTTGGCCGAACAATTAGGTATGTCGACTGTCACGATTAGCACATTTGTAAACAATAGACGTCAACCTAAAACAAAGGACTTAGTAAGAATGTGTGATATTCTTAATGTGGATTTGACCCAATTAATAGAAATAAAGAAGAAATGAACTTTAACGATATACTGACCAAGTACAGAGAAATCTCTTTTAGTGAACGAGACAAGGGAAATAGATTTGAAAGGTTAATGCAAGGGTACCTTCTTACTGACCCGAAGTATTCATATTTGTTTAAAACAGTTTGGTTATGGGATGAATTTCCTTCGAAAAATGACCTTGGTGGTAACGACTTAGGTATTGATTTGGTGTCGTTAACTCATGAAGGTGAGTACTGGGCAATTCAGTGTAAATGTTACCAACCAACATCCGTAATAGAGAAGTCATCAGTTGATTCTTTCCTCTCCACATCAAGTCGAGAATTTCGAGATGAGAATCAGAATAAAACTAAATTCTCTGTTCGTCTTTGGATTTCTACAACCAATAACTGGGGAGTAAATGCAGAAGAATCAATCCGTAATCAATCTCCACAGGTTGTAAGAATTCACTTAACTGACCTTCAAGAATCACCAATTGATTGGGAGAAGTTAGAGAATGGAATTCATGGTGAACAGTCCAGAATTACTTCAAGGTCATTAAAACAACACCAACAAACGGCACTCGATTTAACCCATGAACACTTCAAAACGGAGTCAAGGGGTAAACTAATCATGGCATGTGGAACTGGTAAGACCTACACATCTCTTCGAATTGCAGAACACGAAACAAAAGGTCAAGGAGTGGTTTTATTCCTTGTTCCTTCAATTGCATTGTTAGGACAAACATTAAGAGAATGGACAACCTTTTCTCAAGAACCAATCCATCCAATTTGTATTTGTTCTGACCCTGAAATCACTAGAAAGAAAACGAAGAGTGAAGAAGGATATGGATATAGTGTTGTTGACCTTGCATTACCCGCATCAACTAATGTAAAGGACATCGTAAAACAATTTAAATCCATCAAGAAAAAGAAAACAGGTATGACTGTGGTTTTCTCAACCTATCAGTCAATTGAAGTGATTTCGAAAGTTCAACAGGAACTAAAAAACGAGATTCCAGAACTAGAATCTTTCGACCTCACAATCTGTGATGAATCACATAGAACAACAGGGGTAACTCTTTCAGGTGAGGATGAATCGTCATTCACAAAAGTACATGACGATGATTTCCTCAAATCTAAAAAGAGAATTTACATGACCGCAACACCTCGTCTTTATTCAGATGAGACAAAATCAAAGGCGGCACAAAATGAGGCGTTACTGTGTTCAATGGACGATGAGAAAATATATGGTCAAGAGATTTATCGTATTGGATTTGGTGAGGCGGTTGAAAAAGACCTATTAACTGATTATAAAGTTCTAATCCTAACTCTTTCCGATAAGGACATTCCCCCTTCAGTTCAAAAGATGATTGCCGATAAGGAAAGTGAAATCAATACCGATGACGCATCAAAACTAATTGGTTGTATCAACGCATTGTCGAAACAGGTATTAGGAGATAATGGACTAATTAAAGAATCCGACACGGAACCTATGAGACGTGCAGTGGCGTTTTGTCAGAACATTTCTGCATCAAAGAAGATATCTTCCACTTTTAACACGGTTACAGATTCCTACATCTCATCATTACCTCAAGAAAAACACGGTCAAATTGTTTCAATAGAATCCAAACATATCGACGGTACAATGTCTGCACCATACAGAGATGAGATGTTAAGTTGGTTAAAAGGTTCAACACAAGACCAAGAATGTAGAGTACTGACCAATGTTAAAGTTTTAAGTGAGGGTGTTGATGTACCATCTCTCGATGCCGTTTTATTCCTATCTGCTCGTAATAGTCAGGTTGATGTGGTTCAATCTGTCGGACGTGTCATGAGAAAGTCACCTGGAAAGAAGTACGGTTATATTATCATTCCAGTGGTTGTTCCATCTAATGTCGATGCATCTTCTGCACTTGATGATAATGAGAGGTACAAGGTTGTTTGGACTGTACTCAACGCACTTCGTGCTCATGATGACAGATTCAATGCAACCGTAAATAAAATAGAACTTAACAAAAAACGTCCTGAGAATATTCTAATAGGAAGACCTGAGTACGGTTTTGGGGAAGATGGTCAACCTTATCAAGTTGGGGAAGATGACGTACCATACCAAACACACAAAGACATTGCCAGCCAACTTTCACTCCAGTTTGAACAACTTCAGGATGTGGTCTTTGCTAGAATGGTTGAGAAGGTAGGAGACAGAAGATATTGGGAACAATGGGCTAAAAATGTTGCGGAAATTGCAGAAAGACAAATGGAAAGAATTACCCGACTTATTAAAGACGAGGGTAAACACCAAAAAGCGTTTGAGAAATTCTTGGGTGGACTTAGAAAGAATATTAATCCAAGTATCTCAGAACATGAGGCGGTAGAGATGTTATCCCAACACATTATTACTAAACCAGTCTTTGATGCGTTGTTTGAAGGATATTCATTTGTTAATCACAATCCAATATCTGTTTCTATGCAGAAGATGTTGGATTTACTTGAAGAACAATCTTTGGACAAGGATACTGAGACTTTAGAGAAATTCTATGAGTCTGTAAAAATGAGGGCACAGGGAATTGACAACTCTGAGGGTAAACAAAAAATCATTGTTGAATTATATGATAAATTCTTCAAGACCGCATTCCCTAAAATGGTTGAGAAACTCGGTATTGTATATACTCCAGTTGAGTGTGTTGATTTTGTAATTCATTCAGTGAATGATGTCCTTAAAAAAGAGTTTGGAAGAGGATTGACCGATGAAAACATCCATTGCCTCGACCCTTTTACAGGAACCGGTACGTTTATTACACGACTATTACAAAGTGGAATAGTTGAAGAGAAAGATTTAGAAAGGAAGTATAAATTTGAACTCCATGCAAATGAAATAGTTCTCTTGGCTTATTATATCGCCGCAATTAATATTGAGAACGCATATCATGACCAAACTCCAGACCCTGATGATGGAATTGGGAAGTCAAAATACACTCCATTTGATGGAATTGTTCTCACAGACACATTTCAACTAGGAGAAACAGACGATAGTGAAAAACTATTTTCAGAAATGTTCCCTCAAAATTCCAAACGAGTTGAGAGACAAAAGAAATCCCCTCTTCGAGTAATTTTTGGAAACCCACCGTACTCAATTGGTCAGAAGTCTGCAAATGATAATGCACAAAACCAAAAGTACTCTAAACTCGATTCAAGAATAGAAAGTACTTACGCAAAACTATCCAATGCTGGACTTAATAAGTCATTATATGACGCCTACATTAAGTCATTTAGATGGAGTTCTGATAGATTGGATAAAAATGGAGGTATAATTTGTTTTATAACAAATGGTGCATGGATTGATGGCAATTCGACAGATGGATTTAGAAAATCTCTTGAAAAGGAATTTACCTCGATATATGTGTTCAACCTACGTGGTAATCAAAGAACAAGTGGGGAATTGAGTAGAAAAGAAGGAGGAAAGATTTTTGGAAGTGGTTCAAGAACCCCAATTACAATAACCTTACTTGTCAAAAACCCTGAGGTTAAATTAGAGAAGGCAGTTATTCACTATCATGATATCGGTGATTATCTAAGTCGAGAAGAAAAATTAGATATCATCAAGTCATTTAAAACTATTGACAATTCTGAAATCCCATGGAAAGTAATCGAACCAAATGAACATGGGGATTGGATTAGTCAAAGGAATAATATATTTTCAAATTTAATTCCAATTTCTCCCGATAAAAAGTTTGATATAAATTCAAAATCATTTTTCAATTTGAATGTTATTGCGATAAATTCTGCAAGAGATTCGTGGGTTGTAAACTACTCTCAATCAAACCTTCAAATCAACATGGAAAAAATGATTGAAAAATATAACTCTGAGGTAGAAAAAGTTTCAAGTCTTGGAATTAAAGAACTTCAGGAACTTGATGAAGTTATTGAATCTGACTTGTCGAAAATTAAATGGTCGGTTAATTTAAAAAACGATTTACTAAAAAGGAAAATTCATAAACTAAGCAGTAGTTATGAAAAGTGTCTTTACAGACCCTTTAGTAAATCATGGATTTATTACGATAAAAATTTCATAGAGAGACCGGGATTAAGTATGAATCTCTTTCCAAATAAAAATGTCAATAATATTGTAATCTGCGTTTCCGGAATAGGTTCATCTAAAGAGTTCTCGACAATAATTACAGATGTGTTTTCTACTTTAGATAATATTGAGAAGTCTCAATTATTTCCATTATTCTATTTTGAGGAAAAAAGTAAGAGTCAGAAAAGTATGTTCGATGATACTGAAAGTGATATTATCAAAAGAGATGGGATTTCCGATTATATTTTAAATCAATCCCAAAAACAATATGGGGCAAAGAACATAACAAAAGAAGATGTTTTTTATTACGTATACGGTTTCCTTCATTCTCCAGAGTATAGAGAAACCTTCTCAAATGATTTAAAGAAAATGTTACCTCGTCTTCCATTGGTTGATGATGTAAGAGATTTTTGGTCGTTTAGTAAATCAGGTAGAGAATTGGCAGAACTTCATTTGAACTACGAACAAGTACCACGTTTTAATGGTGTAAAAGTAGTTGGGGAAGATTCGGGGTTCTTCAAAATTGAAAAGATGAGATTCCCTAAGAAAGACCAAAAGGATTCCATCATTTATAACAGTAAGATTGTAATTCAGGATATCCCATTGGAGGCGTACGAATACTTGGTCAATGGAAAATCTGCAATTGAATGGGTCATGGAACGATATCAAATTACAACTCACAAAGAGAGTCAAATTACCAATGACCCTAATGACTGGTCAGAAGAAGTTGGTAATCCCCGTTACATCCTTGATTTATTATTGTCAGTTATTAATGTAAGTGTTCAAACAGTTGAAATTGTTAAGAACCTTCCAAAATTGAAATTTGATTAACCATGCAAGCAACCAAACTTTCCTTTTCAGAAATAATAAAGATTGAGGGTAATGTAGAACACTACCACATCCCAAAATACCAACGTGAATACGTCTGGTCGAAAACAGAATGGGAGACCCTAATAAATGACATCAATGAGAATGACCCTGACTATTTTATCGGGTCTATAATTGTTGTTTCAAATCATGATGACAGACCCGGTGCAGAGAAAATCTATCAGGTAGTTGATGGTCAACAGAGATTAACCACGCTAACTATTTTACTCTGTTCAGTATACAAAAGATTATATGACATAAAGTCTCAATCTACTGAACTAAGTGAATTTGAATTGGAGGATTTGAACATTAAACTAAACAGTGTTCGGAAGAAACTAATTCATAAAAAGAGAAAGACCTATGATAATGAACTTGGTTCGTTTATGGAAGGTGATGTTCAGTGTTTTTTGAGAGTCCAACCTTCGGTTCAAAACAAGAATTTAGATGATTACAAGTACATTTTCAAAGAATGTAATTTGATTAATTCTAAGGTTGAAGTTCCAAAGAATTTTGGGAATAGAAGATTTTCAAAGGCGTTCCAGTACTTTTTATCAGAGACTCCATCTGAGTTAGATGAGTTATACTCTTTCTTGGATAAAATAAACAGACTTGTCTTTATTCATATTGCAGTTGGAAATCAATCTGACGCATTTGTGTTATTCGAGACATTAAACAATCGTGGGATTCCTCTTACACCAATAGATATTGTAAAGAACTCGATACTGGCGGAACTTGAACGTCAAAAGGGTGTGAACCTAGAAGAATCATTTAACAGGTGGCAAGAACTAATTGAGTTAATTCCCGATTTTGATTTACAACTTAGATTTCTACGTCAGTTCTACAATGCATATAAAATTGACCCACGGATTAAACATGAAAAAGTCACAAAGGCAACAAAGTCAAATATTCTTCTAGCATATGAGAAACTTATAAAGTCGGATGTTCAATTCATATTTGATGAGATTTTAGATAAGGCAGAACATTATTCAAAAGTGACTGGAATAACTCCTTCATCAGATTCTCACTTTAACATGTTGATTTCAGAGTTGAATCATGTTGGGGCCGCATCTTCCCATTCACTACTTATGTTCTTAATGAGTAGAAGTTCCAACCTTGAAAGTCCTAATACTATTAATGAAATAGTTGAATTCCTTATTAGATATTACTTGAGGAGAAATGTGACGGATTATCCCAATACTCGTGACTTAGATACAATCAATATTGAAATTATCGAGAAAGTTCATCAAAAAATTCAAGGTGGTGAAAAGGTGTCCTCATCTGATATTGTAGGATGGCATTTGTCAAGTGTAAGGGGAACTCCATCTAGTGATGAACAATTCCGAAGTTCACTATCAGGTTCTATCTATGACACCAATGTTGGAATGACGAGATATCTACTTTGGAAAATTGATTCCATATACCATACCAGAGAATATTCCCCTGATTTATGGAAAAAGACGGACAGTGGTCAAAACTATATTTGGACAATAGAACATGTATTTCCCGAAGGAAAGAATATCCCTCAAACATGGGTTGATATGATTGGAGGGGGTAACAAAGAGTTGGCGGAGAAGATTCAGTTTGAATTCGTTCATAAACTAGGGAACCTAACATTGTCAGCATACAATTCAAATCTTTCAAACCGTTCTTTTCAGGACAAACAGAATTTGGAGAAACGAATAGTTGGAAGTCAGGAACTTAAAATTGGGTATAAAAACGGATTAGGACTTAACCAGTATGAATACACTCTAGATGGTAAGAAATTGAACCTTTCAAACACCCACTCTTGGACAAAAGAACATATTCAATCAAGAACGGATTCCATGGTAAATAAAATCATGGATTTATTCAAATTGTGATACTTTTCTAAAATAGTGTGATACTTATTATAAAAGGAATCACATGAAACAAAAGAAAACCTGTCAATTACGAATTAGAATTACCGAGAATCAACTTTCCTCTATCGAAAAATATATTTTAGATAATCCGAATGAATTTAAAAACCAATCTGACTTAATAAGAGAGTCCATCAAGAGTAGAATTTGTCGTAAGCAAGACATAAATTCAAACAGTAAGAAAACATTGTAGAATTTTATGTCACAGTATAGAAATCAAGAAAACCAAGGGGATTTTGTACCCCATGGAAATTATAAAGAAACGAACCCATTCGAAAGATTAGAAGATAAAATTGAATTTATTCGAATATACGATTTGTTCGAACCAGTTAGACATACAAATAGAGATGTTTACGAGTTAACTGAACGAGTATTTACAATATTCAAGTCAATCCTGAAAATATATGAGGAAAGAAACCTTAAGATTAATCATTTTGAGTTTTTCGAATTAGTTTACAAGGTAGTAGAACAAACCATATATGAAATCCAAAGGATTAAGTACAATTCAATTGATGATTTAACAGTGTTAAATCTCAACACCCTATCACTCTTCATTGAACCGACCGATATTACTGATGAAGAACTGTTTTTTTCAGAAAGGTTTATTGATAAGGAGAATGATGAGTACGAAGTGGACATTAAACTTCCAAAAAATGCTCAAAGGAATTACATCATCAACTTCAAACGTATTTTGGATGAAAACAATTCAAATCCGGACTTCAATGAATCAATCTTGAACATGTTCGACCGATTGCGTAACACCACTTCCTGATTTTTCCAATTTTTTTCTAAAATTTTTAAAACCGAATTACCCCCTTAATTGGGGTTTCTCATTTTTCCAAAAAAATGGGTTGGCATTCAAAGAGGGTACTACCCCCCCTTTATGACCATTATACTTTTTTACCCAG
>JACCDP011465519.1_pt1 | contig 10931 bp, 14 predicted proteins | sample 7445841 | NCBI WGS metagenome assembly JACCDP01 (sample SAMN15323441, study PRJNA562643) | freshwater metagenome | isolation source: river surface water | place: USA:Blue River Watershed | collected 2017-08-17
ATCCGCGCCTTTCGTGACGAAGTGGTTGCAGCTATTGGTGTTAAAAACATCGTTGATGTCCGCTCACCTGCTGAGTTTTCTGGTGAACTTGCCGCTCCTGCGCATCTTCCTCAAGAAGGTGGGCAGATCAAGGGCCATATTCCAACTGCGAAGAACATTCCTTGGTCTAAGGCGGCAAATGAGGATGGAACATTTAAAACAGATGCCGAACTCCGCGAGATTTATTCATCTGCCGGAGTTGATTTAACAAAGGACACGATCGCGTACTGCCGTATCGGTGAGCGTTCAGCGTTTTCTTGGTTTGTACTTCACGAACTTCTTAACGTGACAAATGTTAAGAATTACGATGGTTCGTGGACTGAATACGGTTCATTAGTCGGCGTACCAGTATCAGTCGGGGCGTAAGCCTTGATGCGAACCTGCGGCGCAACTCCCGGTGGACCATCACTAGATGGAGTTGATCTCTCAAAACAAACTGTGATTCAGGGTGTCATCGTGCGCGATGGCCAATCGACCCTTCACGATTCACTTGGTGTTCCGAATGGCGCACCTGTTGAGAGAGCTCACGTCCGTCTTCTCGATTCTTCCGGTGAGTTCACCGCAGAGGTGCCGACAAATGCGCAGGGGCAGTTTCGGTTCTTCGCAGCCCCTGGTTCATGGACACTAGTTGTACAAGCACACGGAGGTCGTGCTGAACAGTCAGTGATCGCATCGCAGGGCGCACCCGTCGACTTAGTTATTTCCCTCTAGCGCTTTAGGATGAGCACCATGGTAGATCAACACGAATTACGCGATAAGGGACTTCGCCTTACTCCGCAGCGCGAATTAGTACTTTCAGCAGTTCGCGAACTTGGACATGCAACACCCGAAGAAGTTGCAGACAAAGTTCGTCAGACACATCCTGGAATCAATCTCTCGACTGTCTATCGCAATCTGGAAACACTTGAAAATGTCGGCCTCGTGCAGCACACGCACCTTGGTCATGGCGGTGCGACTTATCACGCAGCAGAAGAGCTCACACACCTTCACCTCGTATGCGGAAAGTGTGGATCTGTTGGGGATGCACCGATCGATGTTGCGGCCAATTTCGTGCAGAACTTGTCCGATGATTACGGATTTAAGACAGATGTTACGCACTTTGCGATTTATGGCACCTGTGCTGCATGTGTAGATAAGTAGTTCTACACTTGCAGGTATGACCGCTGTATTTGTTGAAGAGGGCCCAGATCAGGGCGCTATCTGGCATTTCGGCGAACCATTTAAAGAAGAGAAAGCGTTGGAAGCGGGAAACGCATGGGCAGATCTTTCACACCTTAAAGTAATTTCAATTTCGGGTGTTGATCGTCTGACCTGGTTGCACGATATAACAACGCAACATCTTTCTGATTTACTCCCTGGTGTATGGGTTGATGTGATGGTCCTAGATCCACGCGGACATGTCGAATATCAATTTCTCTTGGTTGATGATGGCAGTACATGCTGGGCGGTTGTCGCACCAGATTATTGTGAAGGTTTGCTCGGATACTTAACGAAGATGATCTTCACCCGTCAGGTTGAAGTGCGCGATGCAAGCACAGAATATGTTGTGCTGCGCGCACCAGGTGTACCGACTGATTTAGGTGGGCCTTATGCACTCGTTCCACGTAGTGAACTCGATGAGATGAAGAAAGCATTTGATGCACACGCGATGCAAGTTGGAATGTGGGCACTCGATGCGTTGCGAGTTGCAGCAGGGCGTCCTCGTATTGGCTTTGATACCGATCACAAATCTATCCCCAATGAGCTCGGTGTTTTAGGCAAAGCAGTCCATATGAATAAGGGTTGTTATCGCGGACAAGAGACGGTGGCAAAGGTATTTAATCTCGGAAATCCCCCACGTCGCCTAGTGATGTTGCACCTCGATGGCAGCGCAGTTGTGATGCCAGCTACTGGCACTCCGGTTGAAAATGACGGCGCTGTTGTTGGTTTTCTCGGCACTGTCGCCCGTCATCATGAACTTGGGCCAATTGCACTGGCTGTCATTAAGCGAACAACGCCCGTTGAGGCAGTTCTAACTGTTGGTGGAGTGAGCGCAGCGCAACAAGTCATAGTTCCTGCTTGATCATAACCAGTCATCTCGAATAAATTATTCACACCAAAACGGTGAGGCTAGTTATGAGAATCAAACTACGTGGTGTTGTTGCAGCCCTTCTTTTCGGATTGACTTCTGCAGCTGCGCCAAGTTTTGCTGCAGATTCACTGAGACAAGCGGTATTGGAAACAGAACCCGTTATTGGTGGGCTTGTGCCATGCACTAATACTGCTCAACTCGATTGCATTGAGAAGTTAATTGTTGAGCGTTCGGATGGAACATTTGAGGAAGCCACTCTTATTGATGCTGTGCAGCAGGATTTTGTTGGTTTCCAAGGCCAGAAAAATCAACCGAGCCAACTTATCTTTGAATACAAGAGTGGAAAGAAAACTGGACCAACTCATCGAGTTCAAGTTTATTCAACACTTCAAACTCCAAGTTATCTTCCTGATGCTACTGGCTGGGGAGTTGAGCAGGGTAAACGATGGGGAGTGTTATGGATTTATCTAGATAGACTTCTACTACCCACAGATCCCCCATTCCCAAAATTAAATTGTGATGGCCGCACTGTTTCAACATGTCTCTTTGATCCAGCCTTGAATCCTAATGACATTTTCCATCTTTATGTGAGGACTAGTTGGCTCAAACCTGTAGGTACGGGTGGATCTGCAGCGAATTATCAATTGAATTATAGATCCATCAAAGGTGGAACACAGTGGAGATTTTCAGGATCAGAACATCTTCAGTCATTATTTTGGGATGGAAACAAATTACGCGAGTCTGCAAAACCAGAGAATAAGGATCTCAGACCAGATTACTTTGCCCCAACACTTTACTTTGTAGTGGATCATGCAGGAAAAGATCTCTCAGATTCGTTTTGGGATCCAACGTGTGCCAATCGAGGATTTACTGCAACCATGATAAATGCACCGATGGCTGGTCAACCTTATTGGGATTATCAAAAAGAAACGCTGGTGTTTAATATTTATGGACCGCACCTCACCCCTCTCGGAACTCTCAATAAAGGATTCTTCCAAGTGATATTCCATAAAGCTTGGCTTGATTGTAGATTCCCAGGAAACACTCTAAGCACCGCAGCAGAACTAAAGGTTTCTATCCTAGACGAATCCGGTATTCCCCAGGTGGCGGTCACAAATGTGAAAATGAAGAATGAAATAGTTGAAATTTATGCTTCTGGCTTTCATTACTCTGCACCTCGTATTGAAGTAACTCGAGAGGGAAGTAAATCAGCTGTTACTGCACTGAAAACCTCCGGGTATTCAGATAATTGGCAAGAACTCATTACCCCTAAGAAAACTACTATTACTTGTGTAAAAGGCAAGGTCACAAAGAAAGTCACAGCGATTAAGCCGATCTGCCCTTCTGGATACAAGAAAGTTTCCAAGCCTTAAATCGAAGAGTGGAGCATGGCGTAGGATGGGGCGCATGGAGACGTTGACTATGGGCGCAGTTGGTGTAGTCGCAGCCCTTACTTCACTCCTTCTCTTTTTTCTTGGCTTTCGTTCGTATCGCAAGTCGCAATCACAAGATCCTCGTACATATAAGAGAGGCAGACTTTGATGGTCTTCACAATTCCTGAAGGTTTACATCCTGACCTCAATCCACTTGCCTGGTTGGTTGGGACATGGCGTGGGAAAGGTCGTGGTGAATATCCAAACATTGAGACCTTTGAGTACGCACATGAAGTGGTCTTTAACCACGATGGTCGCCCTTTCTTGAATTACTTTTCGCGCTCTTGGATCATCGATGACAAGGGTGACATTCTTCGCCCAGGTGCATCAGAAGCTGGTTTCTGGCGGATAAAGCCAAATAACGTTTTGGAAGTTGTGCTAACGCACTCAACCGGTATTGCTGAAGGTTGGGTTGGAACTTTTGATGGTCCCAAGATTCAACTTGTATTAGATCAAGGGTATTCGGCACCTTCTGCAAAGATTGTGACAGCAGGTGTGCGTTTATACGGTCTCGTTGCCGGCGAATTGTTCTTTGCCTACGACATGGCAGCAGAAGGACAAGAGTTGCAGGCGCATATCTGGTCATCCCTTGAAAGGCAGAGTGAATGAGTACCGACGCACTTCTCGCCGAATACGTACGTGATGGTGTTGTGGAATCAACGCACCGCGGTTATCTCTTAGCGCTTAACTCTGATGGAAGCATTCATCGCCAACTAGGCGATGCTGATGCACTTGTCTTTCCACGTTCGACGATTAAATCAATTCAAGCATCTGCAATGGTGCGACATGGTCTAGATCTTGAGCCACGTTTGTTAGCCCTTGCTGCATCAAGTCACTCAGGTGCTGCGATGCACCTTGATGGCGTGCGCGAGATATTGGCTATGGCACAGTTAGATGAAAGTGCGTTGCAATGTTCTTTTGATCGTCCGCTAGGAGATGCAGAACGCAAAGCCTGGGGCGATAAGGATGCAACACGTATCACTATGAACTGCAGTGGAAAACATGCTGCGATGTTACTTACTTGTGTGAAAAACAATTGGCCGATTGAGAATTACCTTGATCCCACTCATCCATTGCAGGTTGCCTGCAAAGCAGAGCTTGAACTATTGGCTGGCGAGAAGGTAGCGCTGACAAGTACAGATGGTTGCGGTGCACCACTATTTCTCCTAACAATGGCGGGCCTGGCGCGTTCAATTCGTGCGATTACTATTTCAACCGATCCAATTCATCAAAGAGTCGTGGAGGCATATCGCTTACATCCATTGATGGTTGCAGGTGTTGGTCGTTTAACGACAGCGATGATGCAAGCAGTACCGGGTCTCTTTATGAAAGATGGCGCAGAGGCTGTCGAGATTGCATCGCTGCCTGATGGTCGCACCTTTGTATTTAAAGTTAGCGATGGTGGACTTCGCCCTTTCCGTACTCTGACACATGCCTGCTTGAAATCTTTCGGCGTTGATAGCCCATTTGAGCCTGAAAAGGTGATGGGCGGCCCTCGAGTAATCGGGACTATTCGCGCAACCTTCTAATTAGTTCTACCCTTTACTTATGAATCCGCGCATTGCCACCTTGATGGTGCATACATCCCCACTTGATCAACCAGGTGCTGGCGATGCTGGCGGCATGAATATCTATGTTGTTGAATCGGCAGAGCGAATGGCTGCGATGGGCGTCTCGGTAGATATCTTTACGCGCAGACATAGCCCTGATCTGCCAGATATTGTTGAACTTTCTGCAGGTGTTCGTGTGCGTCATTTAAATATTGGTGCAAATAGCGCGACAAAAGAAGAGCTTCCAGCGTTGATTCCAAATATTTCTGAGGCATTTTCAACGGTGCTTGAAAATGAAAAATACGATGTGCTTCACTCGCATTATTGGATCTCTGGAAAAGTTGCGATGCCTTCTGCAAAGAAATTTGGCATTCCACTAGCCCACACCATGCACACCATGGCACGTGTAAAGAATATGAATTTGGCTGAAGGTGAAAGACCTGAGCCAATGATTCGCGTGCAAGGTGAGACACAAGTAGTTGCAGCAGCAGATGCGTTGATTGCAAATACAGATGCAGAGGCAGCCAGCTTGGTATCTCTCTATGAAGCTTGCCCTGACAATGTCAGCGTGGTAAGTCCGGGCGTAGATCTCTACACATTTACTGCTGGCGATGGACGTAAAGCGGCGCGCGAAGCCGTTGGATTGCCACAAGATGCTCACGTCTTGGCATTTGTGGGTCGCATCCAGCCACATAAAGGTCCTGAAGTTTTAATCCGTGCAGTTGCTGAGATGCTCAACCACTCACCGCATCTTCGCCCTAAGTTAATCACCGTCATCATGGGCGGTGCATCAGGAAGCGGAATCGGCGAAGTAGAGCGCCTTAAGGATTTGGTTTCTTGGCTTGGCATTAGTGATGTTGTGCGATTTGAAAATCCAGTGCCACGTGCTGCACTTCCACAGTGGTATCGCGCGGCAGATCTTGTCTGCGTTCCAAGTTATTCCGAAAGTTTTGGCCTTGTGGCTCTTGAATCACAAGCATGTGGCACTCCAGTTGTTGCCACCGCAGTTGGCGGTCTTCGCACAGCAGTGGCTGACGGTATCTCTGGCGTACTAGTTGATGGCCACGATCCACGTGCCTGGTCTTCAGTATTGGCGCGTCTGCTGCAAGAACCACAACGTCGTGTACTACTTTCGATGGGTGCGATCGAACATGCATCGCACTTTGGCTGGGATGCAACTGCGCGCGGAACACTTGATATCTACGATCGCATCATTGCAACACGTGCCTCAGCTGCCTCTGCGCGCAAAATTATTGGATAACCGTGGCACTCAATACTGTTGATCTCATCGCCGCATTTTTAGCAGATCAGAACCTTGAATTCGATCGCCCATCAGAACATACATTTCTCGTCACCTTGCCGGGCCAAACTAAGCTTGCAACACATTGCGCACTCGTTGTTGGCGATCACACCTTGAGTATTAACGCCTTTGTTATTCGCAAACCTGATGAAAACGCTGGCGATGTTCATGCCTGGTGCATGGCCAAGAATGCTGCGATGTATGGCATTGCATTTGCCACTAATGAACTCGGAGATATCTATCTTGTCGGTCGCCTGCCACTGGGAGCTGTCAATGAAGTCGAACTCGATCGTTTGTTGGGCTCTGTCATGCAATATGCGGATAGCTCATTTAATCCACTATTAGAACTTGGATTTGCAGATGCAATCCGTCGCGAGTGGGCATGGCGAGTAAATCGCGGTGAATCGCTAGCAAATCTCGATGCATTTAAGCATTTAATTTAACCAATTGATTGCATTGCTTTAGGATGTACCTATGAATCTCATCCTCCTGCGCCACGGCGAATCTGAATGGAATGCCAAGAATCTCTTTACTGGTTGGGTCGATGTTCGACTTTCCGCAACAGGTGAAGCAGAGGCAAAGCGCGGCGGAGTTCTTTTGAGTGAAGCAGGGCTCTTGCCTGATGTTGTACACACATCTTTGTTGCGTCGCGCCATCACAACATCACAACTTGCTTTAGATAACTGTGATCGTCACTGGATTCCCGTTAAGCGTTCATGGCGTTTAAATGAACGTCACTACGGCGCTCTGCAAGGAAAAGATAAGGCGCAGACTCTGGCCGAGTACGGCGAAGAGCAATTTATGCTCTGGCGACGCTCATTTGATGTGCCACCTCCTGCTATTGAAGATGGCTCCGAGTACTCACAAGATGCCGATCCTCGCTACAGCGATTTAGGCGCAGATCTTCCACGTACCGAGTGCCTGAAAGATGTCGTCACGCGCATGCTTCCGTATTGGCACGAATCAATCGTGCCTGATCTAAAAGCTGGAAAGACTGTTCTTGTTACTGCACACGGAAATTCATTGCGCGCACTTGTGAAGCACCTTGATGGAATTAGCGATGAAGATATTGCTGGGTTAAATATTCCAACCGGAATTCCGCTGCACTATGCGCTCAACACAGATCTCACACCAGTAGTTAAAGGTGGAAAGTATTTGGATCCAGCTGCAGCAGCAGATGCCATTAAGGCTGTTGCAAATCAGGGTAAGAAGTAAATCTAGATCGCTGCTTGGCTCTCTGATGCGTACTCACCCTTAACAAGGAAGTAGACGCGACGAGCGATCGAGACTGCATGGTCTGCACAGCGCTCGTAGTAGCGACCCAGAAGTGTCATATCTATCGCTGCTTCAATTCCATGTGACCATGAATCATCTAGAAGTGCGACAAAGAGTGCGCGGTGCAATTTATCCATTTCATCATCATCGGTCTCTAGCTCGATTGCCGCTTGAAGATCTTGTGTCTTAACAACGTGAGTAGATTTTTCAATAATCTTTACTGCAGTTGTTCCCATATTTTCAATAGTCTTAATAAGTTCTGCCGGGACAGCAACTTCTGGATAACGCATACGAGCAAGCTTTGCGATGTGGTGGCAGAGATCACCCATACGCTCAAGGTCGGCACTCATTCGAAGTGATGTCACCAAGATGCGCAGATCTTGAGCAACTGGTTGTTGACGCGCCATCAAATTGATTGCGCGTGCTTCAAGATCATGTTGAATCGAGTCAAGCTTTTCATCATCGGAGATGACTTGTTCAGCCAACTTCACATCAGCATTGAGCAGCGCCTGACTAGAGCGAGACATCGCCGTAGAAACCATCTCTCCCATAGTGACGAGGGTGGCTTGAATGGCATCTAACTCTTCATGAAAGGCGTCGCGCATGAGGTGAGTTTACTTGCCTTGCGATCCAATACGGGGGAGGTTTATGAATAGAGTTTGAACAATGGATTAAGAGTAAGTAATCAAGGGATAAATGCCCCTTCTGATTCTCTAACCCCTGCCCGCCTCTCTACTATAGGAACATGTTTACCCGCAGGAGCAAGAGCCAAGAGTCTCCATCTCCAGTTGGGTTACCCGCAGAAGCCATCGACCTACTCGAAGTTATTGATGCTGAATACATCATCCTGACCCCATTTGATGTTGTTTTGGAATATTCAAACGGGATCCGAACTCTCGGAATTATCAAAGAAATTAGAATTACTTCCCAACCAATTCTTAATCTTGTGCGTGCAGTTCGCCGTTCAGGTAAATATGAAGAGCAGACACTTGCACTACCTCGAGGACCGCTTGGCGATGGAACTCATGATCTCGTCGTACGAGTATCGCTCATCGGAGAAGAAGGCCTAGTGGCAATTCTTGTCTTTGATGACTCTGAATTCCACAGACTAGATTCAATGCGTAGAGATTTTGTAGCAAACATTTCACATGAACTAAAAACACCAATCGGGGCACTCTCTATCCTGGCCGAAGCTGTTCTTGAAGCTAGCGAAGATCCGGCAGCAATTAAGAAATTCGCATCCCGCATGCAGATTGAGGCAACTCGCCTTTCAGAGTTGGTTCAGGAGGTGATCAATCTTTCACGGCTTCAAGATGAAGATCCGCTAAAGAATGCTGAAGTGCTAGATGTTGCCTCAATCGCTCGTGAAGCAATTGATGAATCTCGTTTAGCTGCAGACAAGCAGCAGATTGAAATCGCCTTTAGTGATCAAGAGAGCTGCTCAGTTCTTGGTGATAAAGGTCAACTGCGCATGGCAATGAGTAATCTGATTAGCAATGCCATCAATTACAGCCCTGCATCCACTCGGGTGGGTATCGGAATTACCTGTAAGGAAGATCTTGTGGAATTCACAGTCACTGATCAAGGTGTAGGTATTCCAGAGAAAGATCTAGAGCGCATTTTTGAACGCTTCTATCGTGTTGATCCTGCTCGATCACGTGAAACGGGTGGAACAGGTCTTGGTCTATCGATCGTAAAACATGTTGCAAGTAATCATGGTGGAGATATCAGCGTGTGGAGTTTAGAAGGACAAGGCAGCACATTTACTCTGCGTTTGCCTCGAATAAAAGATGGTTCGCAAAATCTAACTAGGAATGAAGGTTAAGTATGACCAGAATACTTGTCGTAGAAGATGAAGAGTCATTCTCTGAAGCGCTGGCATATCTCCTTGGACGCGAAGGTTTTGATGTGACATTGGCCGATACTGGAACAAAGGCAATTGAAGAATTTGATCGAATCGGCGCAGATCTAGTTCTCCTTGACCTCATGTTGCCAGGTCTTTCAGGCACTGAAGTCTGCAAGCAGATACGTCAACGTTCAGCTGTGCCAATAATTATGCTCACTGCAAAAGATGCTGAGATAGATAAGGTCGTTGGCCTTGAACTTGGTGCAGATGATTATGTAACAAAGCCGTACTCATCTCGTGAACTAGTTGCGCGTATTCGTGCGGTTCTACGCCGCAACGGTGATCTCGGTGATGACGTTGCTGCACCGGGCACACTCGCAGTGGGACCTGTTCGCCTTGATACCGAACGCCATGTTGTCGAGATCAATGGAACGATTGCCCAATTCCCACTCAAAGAGTTTGAGTTATTGGAATTCCTAATGCGCAATAGCGGCAGAGTACTTACACGCACCCAGCTGATCGATCGCGTCTGGGGTAGTGACTATGTCGGAGATACCAAGACCTTGGATGTTCACATCAAGCGCCTTCGCGCAAAGATTGAAGCAGACCCAGCAAACCCTGTCTTTATCCAGACAGTGCGCGGTCTCGGTTACAAGTTAGAAGATAAGTAATTACTCAGTAGCTGCAACAGTTGCTGTATCTGCAGTTGCAAGTTTTGCTCCTGAGATTACGTTTTTGAAGTCATCGCGCTTATCGCGGATGATTACATCGGCTGAGACAAAGCCAGCCTTAGCAAAACCGATTGAAACGGTTACATGTGTTCCTGGCTTTGGATTCGCACCAAGAAAGACCGCTTTGGCATTTGCTTGTTCGCCTTCAAAGAAGAGTGGCTTATTTGGTAGTAGCGCAGTTTCACCACTGAGTGTTGCCTGCACGCCTTGTACTGAAAATCCGAGAATTTGATCTGGCTGGGTACCTTGATTAATAATCGTTGCAACAACAACTGCTGCTCCATCACCAGTATCTACAAGCGTCAGATTAACTACACGAATTTCGCTACCGTTTTCTCTCACTGTAATTTCTGTGCCATCTGTAACACGAGTAATCATTCGAGTTGCGGCGTTCTGCCCAGCTCCACAACCACTAAGTAGCAATGAGAATGCAAGAGCAGATGTAATTACAATTGATTTACGGCGCATGTGCAGATTCTCTCATGTCGATCTGGGAAAAACGAAACTCAGCAAAATGTCAAGTGGAATTTACGCATGGAACTAGTCACATTTTCGCAGTTGGTACTCGGGTTTTATCTGTCGGTGAGGGCTGGTAGAATTGACCCTCTAGCGAAGGGCAACACATGACATTTAAGGTCGGCGAAACCGTTGTTTATCCTCATCACGGAGCAGCTCTTATCGAGGCA
>JACCDP010531863.1_pt1 | contig 10930 bp, 13 predicted proteins | sample 7445841 | NCBI WGS metagenome assembly JACCDP01 (sample SAMN15323441, study PRJNA562643) | freshwater metagenome | isolation source: river surface water | place: USA:Blue River Watershed | collected 2017-08-17
GTGGCAAGTGCGGTATGGGATGGAAGGTGAGCAATCCAAGTGTGACCTCGGCCAAAGCAAGTGGAAATTGAATGCACCCTCTGTCGGATAACTTGAAAAGTCTCACTTTTGAAGAACTGGAAAAGCGCAGCAGTGACATCTTGAAAAGAATGCAGATCATGCGGCGTGCGCAAATATCAAATCCCCAGATGTGGGATCAACTGGAAATGCTGCTGGACGGCATCAATGACGAAAAAATGGAGCGAGCTATAGCACTCAACAGTGTCAATCCCAAAACCGACAAAACGGTGGTAGTAAGCACAGATCCCTTAGATGATGAAATAGCCGAAGAACCCAAAGCCGGCAACAGAGGATTCAACCCCATCACATGAAAGATCTAGTACGGTTTGACAACCAGGGACTGGCACATTTGAGCAATCAAGGGATCATCGAATTGGCATATCAAGACAAGATCAATGGCAGCCTGTTTGAATGGCAAGACAAGAGCAGTCAGCAGAAATTTGACCAAGTGTGTGAGTATCTGGACTGCTGGCCAGTGACCCCTGCAAGTCACACAGCAGAAAGCAGACACTGGTTTACTCCCGCTGAATATCAACAAATTGACTTGCGCAGCTATGTGCTGGAAAGATGCAAAAATCAACAGCAGAGAGATAGGGCCACAGAGGAACTTGACAAGATTGAAAGCTTGGGTGCCACTCACATATTTTTGCATTTGATCTATTTGGTCAATCTTTGGCGCAGCAAAAACCGCGTGTGGGGCATTGGGAGAGGCAGCAGCGTAAGTTGTTTTGTTTTGTATGCTATTGGTTTAAACAAGATAAATCCGCTAGATTATGATCTAGACTCGCGAGAGTTCTTCAAAAGCTCCTAAAAGCCCCGTAAATATCAACACAGGCCAAGGAGCTGATATGAGTCGAACATTTAGAAAACAAACTTTGAGCATGAGAGGCACACCGGTAGATTTTGCTGCACTGGCTGCACAAAATGCTCAACAACCGGTGCTGGGCAATAGCAAGACCAATGTAAGGGGCGATCTCCTAGGGGACAACGCAGTGGTTCTCAAAACACAAGAGCAGATTGAAGCAGAGTGGGCCAGAAAGCGAGCACTACAACAGACCGTAAATCGGGCCGCTGACATAAAAAACAGAGATGCAATGCCCAAAACTGTGCCTGTGCCAGGATCCTCACCTCGCTTCAACAGTCTTCCTGAAGACATGGAATTTCCCACCATTCAGGATTTGGTCAACAATGGCACAGCAAACCCTAGCGCAACCAAAAGGAAAATTGTAGACAGTGATTGAAAACAGAGAGTCATTTGACTGGAGTGTGGAGGCCACAGTAAGGCCTCTACGAGATCGTGTGTTGGTCTATGATATGGAGCATGGTGCCACTCGCACAGCCGGTGGCATCATCCTCACGGACGATGACGGAAAAGAACGGGGTATACGTCCTCGCTGGGCCACTGTTTATGCAGTGGGCGAGGAAGTTGAAGATGTAAAGCCCGGTGACCGGGTGTTGATTGCACACGGACGCTGGACACGGGGTGTGCAAGTGCAACACCCTCTAGGGCAAGCTGTGGTGGTGAGAATGGTTGAGACCAGCAGCATCATGGGCGTAGACGCCGAGTGAATCAGTGCCACGCTGTTGACAGTGTGGCACACTACGCTAAACTAGTATCATACAATTTGGGAACAGATAGAGATGGCAAGTGATCTATGGGTAGAACGTTGGCGGCCGCAAACTCTTGATGACTATGTGTGGAGCAGCTCGGCTCAACAACAGCAGGTCAACAGTTGGGTAAAAGAGGGCAAGATTCCTCACTTGCTGCTGGTGGGCACCCCAGGTGTGGGCAAGACCAGCTTGGCATTTATGCTGCTGAAGCTGCTGAATGTCAACAGTGGCGACATCAAGTTTGTAAATGGCTGCACAGACAACGGCATTGATGTGGTGCGAGATCTTGAAAACTTTGTCAGCACCATGCCCATGGGCGACTATCGCTATGTGTTGATTGATGAGTTTGACTACTTCAGTCCCAATGGTCAAGCTGGTCTCAAAAACATGATGGAGACCTACAGTGGTGTGGCCAGGTTTATCTTCACTGCCAATCTAGGGCACAAGATCATTCCGCCCATCAAGAGTCGCTGTCAAACATTTGAAATTGCAACTTTAGATCGTCAGCAGTATTTTGAACGTATTGCGACTATTTTGGTCAGCGAGGGCATTGATCTCAACGAGAGCAATCTAGCAACACTAGATGACTATGTGGATGCGGCTTATCCAGATCTACGCAAGTGCATCAATATGCTGCAACAAAACTGTGTGAATGGCACATTGCAGGCGCCCAGCACTGACACAGTGAGCGGCAACAGCGAGTATATCGTAGCAGCAGTGAGTCTATTCAAAGAAGGAAAGATAACTGAAGCTAGAAAGCTGCTGGCTGGCAAGCTGCAACCAAATGATTATGAGGAATTCTATCGACTGCTCTATCGCAATCTCGACTGGTGGGGCAACAGTGACCGGCAGCAAAACAGTGCCATTGTGGTGATCGCCAACAGGCTGCGAGACCACAGCATTGCGGCTGATCCGGAAATCAATGCAAGTGCATGTCTTGTTGAACTGAGTATGATACGAGAGGCTTAGCCTCTCACCATCACAGCCCAATTGCCAGTCAACACGCCATAGCTGCTGAGATCAACTGTGGCTGTGTTGGTGCTGGCGAGAGTTACCAAATCGGGCACAATCACTTGGTTTAGATTGTTGCTCACTTGCAACATCACTATTTGGCGACCAAGATTGTGATTTACTGTGAGAATCCCTGCAACTAGATCCACATTGCTGAAGGTATCTCTATATACTCTGCTGTTGGTTACTACAACAACTGGACCAGTACCACTATCTATCAACACAGGCAAGCTTGTTACTTCGCCAGTGAGCTGAATGGTTTTACCTTGCAGGGCTTCAATCTCTCCTTTGATGATGGCAAAGTTGTCGCGGAAGCCCTTGCTGCTTTGATCAATACCCGGAAGAGGGAAATTGGGATTTACTCTACTTACTACAGGCATCTATTTTTCCTAGTTTATTTTGCGCCATTGCACATTGAACCACAACACAGCGACGCCATAATTGGTATTGATAGTGTGGGTGCTACTGCCGTCGATCAATTCGGCACCATTGGCTGCAATCAAAATATTGGCAGTGGCAGCAGTACCTCTTTCGTCTTTGACAATGATTGTTTGATTGGTAACACCAGCTGAGAGGTTGACCAACACTGTTCCGGCTACTGTGATGCCCAAGTATTGAACTGTATTGGCAGCATTGTAAGGACTTGCGTTTACTACAGTTCTGCTGGTTGGATAGTAGATAGGACCAGTTGGGCCAGTCACTGTGCTGGCAGGTCCCGTAGATCCAGTTATTCCAGTAGGTCCTGTGTAGCCTGTGGGACCAGTAACCGTGCTTGTTGCACCTGTTTCACCAGTTGGGCCGGTGCCCAGAGGACCAGTATAACCAGTAGGACCAGTTACTGTGCTGGTAGCGCCAGTTGATCCTGTTGTTCCAGTTGTTCCTGTAGAACCAGTTGGTCCAGTAACAGTACTGGTTGCACCAGTTGATCCAGTTGTTCCAGTTGTTCCTGTGTAGCCTGTGGGACCAGTAACCGTACTTGTTGCACCTGTTTCTCCAGTTGGGCCGGTACCAAGAGGTCCTGTATAACCTGTGGGGCCTGTGACTGTGCTAGCAGCGCCGGTTGAACCTGTAGAGCCAGTTGCTCCTGTGGATCCGGTAGGGCCGGTATTACCAGTTACCCCAGTTGGGCCAAAATTTCCAGTAAAACCAGTAGGTCCCCGAGAACCTGTGGCACCTATGGGACCAGTAGGTCCTGTACGCCCTGTTGCACCGGTGGCACCAGTTGATCCAGTGACCCCAGTTGGGCCAGTCACTGTGCTGGCAGCTCCTGTTGGTCCTGTGCCCAATGGGCCAGTTGATCCGGTGATACCTTGTGGACCAGTCATGTTGTTGCTGGGACCTGTTGGTCCTGTTCGACCCAACGAGCCAGTAGGGCCGGTTACCACACTTGGGGCTCCAGTGGGGCCAGTTTGTAAAGGTCCAGTTGCTCCTGTAAGTCCTCTGGTGCCGGTAGGACCTGTTCTACCTGTGATGCCTGTGGCGCCAATGCCACCTGTTTGTCCAGTTGGCCCCCGGGGACCAGTAATTGTGCTAGCTGCACCAGTTGCTCCGGTTATTGCAGGGCCGGTGCGTCCTGTAGGACCAAGAATTCCTTGAACCCCTGTAGGACCGAGCAAACCAGGCATACCTTGTGGACCCGTCTCACCTTTTGCACCAGTAGCGCCAGTGTTGGCTGCTGTGCCTGCTACACCAGTAGGACCAGTAGCGCCTGTGCTGCCTTTCTGTCCCTGTGCACCACTGGCTCCTGTGGCGCCTGTGTTGGTAGCAGCGCCCGGCACACCAGTAGGACCAGTCAAACCAGTGGCACCTGTGGGTCCGCTAACACTGCTGGCAGCACCTTGTTGACCAGTTGGTCCAGTGGCACCTTGCGCGCCAGTGTTGTTGGCTATCCCAGGAAATCCTCTCTCACCTGTTGGACCAGTCAGTCCTCTAGGACCAGTTGCACCAGTATTGGTTGCGCTACCTGGTAATCCTGTGGAACCTGTAGAGCCTGTTGAGCCTTGACTACCTGTAGGACCTGTACGTCCGGTTGCGCCTGTGGCGCCGGTAACACCTGTTGCACCAGTATTACCAGTTGGACCTGGAGGACCACCATAAGGACCGGTTGCACCTGTGGCACCTGTGTTGGTGGCTGCGCCGGGTACACCAGTGGGACCTGTTAGACCTGTAGCACCGGTTTCGCCTGTGATGCCGCTGGCACCTGTAGCGCCTGTGTTGGTGGCAGTGCCTGGCACGCCTGTGGGACCTGTGAGTCCTGTTGCACCCGTTGCACCAGTTTCTCCCGTGGCCCCGGTGGCACCCGTTGCACCAGTTTCTCCCGTGGCCCCTGTGGCTCCAGTCTCACCTTGCGGACCACCGCTGGGTCCAGTAAAACCGGTAGGACCGGTAATACTGCTCAAACCAGCAAGAGTGTCTTGAAGATCAGTTATCTCGATGCTGGCAGTATCTAGATTGGTCTTGATATTTTGAAAATTATCTCGAAGATCCTCGCTTGAGTTGTTGTAGTTCTCAAGAGGATAATTAGGATTTAGGCCATCTGTGTTGATATTGCTGGTCATAAGGGAGTGCTCACATTCAATTGATTATTTATTTTTTGCAGCTCCAGATCAAACATCAAACGGTTTACCAAAATACCAAAATTTGGTAGCACTCCATCGGCTGCGATACACAGGTTGTCGACCATCAAATAAAGTTGCATAGTAGTCAAAAATGGTTTGATGATCGTCAAAATAGGTGTTGCTGTAGTCTGGCCACACTTCAATCATGTTTCTGTCAAAGGTTGTAGCCCTGCCATCCCAGTAGGTCAATCCGCCATCTTCGATGGTTTCGGTTGCAGGATCAAAATCAATCAATCTAGTGCTATCGCAGTCAAACGTCTCTAAGTTGTTGTCAAATCTGGTATATCCTTGCCATTGAATGCCCTCCACTGTGGCTTGGAGCAGCGATACTGGGATCGTTTGACCGGCGTAGGGATTTTCCGCCGTACTCAAGTAGGTGCCAAGAAGAGAATCATATTGGCTTTGGCTGTAGGCCAGCGGCAGTCTCAACTCAAAGTTTTGCACTGGTTGTCTAGTTACGGGATCATATTCCTCGCCAGCAAAATTGATGTTGGTCAAGCCGGGGGTATAGCCTTGTCCTCCCGAAAGAGTAATCACACTGACTACTCCGGCTGAGAATTGCACTTTGACCTGTCGTGTGGCTGATTGAATGGTATAATTTTGGCTGGGAATGTGTTGAAACTGGCCTTGATTCACCACTTTCAATGTGTCGATTTGTCCAGCACCAACAGTGGTCAAAACTTCTAGCACAGCCGAGTTTGAGTTGTGATCAAGGTCCACAGTGAGCCTTTCCCCCACAGACCATCCACCACTGCTGGTCACAACCGTTGCACTCGAGATACCAACTTTACTAGAGAACTCTGCACCGGTTCCGCTCCCTACAGCATTGACTTTGGGACTTGACCAATAGCCTGTGCCCTGATTGACTATTGAAACTGCGGTGATTGCACCGCTCACTGTGTCTACGGTGGCCACAGCATTGGCATCTGAGCCCCAGGCTGTGCTCCATCCTACATTGGATTCAATAGTGCGTCGAATGTTGTAGATGTCAGCTGGCCAGTAACTGTTCCCGTCATTGTAGGCTGTGTTACCAATGTAGGTCCACGTGATTTGATTGTCAGTGATGGCCGGCTGTTTGGTTCTTGGTCCCATGTTTCCGCCGCTGTAGCCAGCATTGGTTGATCGGAATATCAAACCTTCGTTGACCACAGTGCTGTTGGCAGGATAATAATGGTAGGCGTACCAGGGCAGTGGATAGGTTCTGTCTACGTTAGCATTGGGCACACTGTCAAATGCCCAAACTACAGTGCCATCTTGTATGTTTTGAGCAAAGCCTTGCGGTGGGTTCGAAGCGCTCTCTCCGCCCAACACTGCCACATATCTCAAGCCTTCAAAGTTGTCAACACGTTGTCCAGTCAAGTAGCGGGTGTTGGGCTGCCACACTTGCAAGCTGTCAGCATCGCGCACCAACAGGCTTACTACACTGAAATCTTTGTCAACAACTTTGTCTACTCTATAGTTGAGCATGGCCAACCGGAAATTGTGTAGATAGTTCTGAATTTGCTCTCTCAAGCTTTGCCCATTGATTCTTTTGATGCCGCTTGAAATCACCACAGTGGGATACTGTGTGCGACCCCATCCTTGGTCGTTGGGCAAATAGAGATATTGATCATCAACAATGCTGGCATTGTTTTGACTCACAAAATCAAACCTTTGCGGGCCCAGCAGAGGGATGCTCAATGTGTAGAACATGCCAATGTTTTGACTGTCAACAGTCAAAGAGAATTGACGAATCACTACGTCTACACCGTCGGTGGCCTTCACTTCGAATTGATAGGTCTTCTGCTGCGGATGATATTCAACAAAGCCTTGTATGGCGCCTGTGTCGCTGTCAATCAATAGGTTTGGGGGCAGCATTCCTCCGTGTAGACCATAAGTGACCAATGCTCCTAGTCGTGTAGTTTGTGCAACTACTGACACATTGCTGATGGTGCCATCTGGCAGTGAGCCTAGATTTTCCGGTGTGATCCAGCCGAGTTCTTGAACATTTTCTGTTACTGTTATCGCAAAACTGCGACTCACAGAGGAGACACCGTCTGAAATTTCAACATCGAAGCTGTAGCTGGTAGAATTCACAACAAAAGGGGTCAATCCCCACAACAATCCAACATTGCTGAGATTTAGCCAGGAGGGCAAATTGCTGCTGCTCCACGTCAATGCCAATCCATCAGGATCAAATGCATCTAGTTGATAGGCGAAATTGATTTGCAACGGTGGTGTAGCCAGCGCCCCGGCTAGTGTGATCCACACAGGCGGATAGGGTCTGCTCAGCAGTAGAATTTCAAATGATCTATTGATGATTTGAGCGCCCAAGGTTGCCGAAACTTGCAAAAGCGTCGGCAATGAGATGCCGGCGGCTATGCTGTTCCATGTGGGCGCTTGAGTAACAAACTGCCAAACAACCGAATTGTCTGCTATGTTGTTTCCTGTTCCGGTGGGCCCTCCGGCACCTGCACTGATACCAGGCGTCACACACACATATATCTTGCCCACATCATTTACTACCACACTGTTGATGGGATAAAATCTGCTGGCCTGCCATGGCTCATAGCTGCTGTCAACAATGTTGACTCCTATTCCCAAAGGGCCTTGATTGGTACCACTTACACCAGCAATGGCGCATTGATAGAGCTGACCTTGATTATATACATAATCTTTTGCAACAGCATAGCTGGTATTGGGTCTCCAACCAATGTCAACTTCTACTGTGCCGCTGTTGGCTACGATAGAGATACCCCTTGTGAGAGAGGCTAGGTTGGTGATGGCATAAGTGATGCTGCCCACTGGGTCGCTGATTGCTTGCAAAGAGAACTCAAAAGGATCCGCACTGTAGACATAGCCAAGCGGTTGACTGTTGCCTGTCACCCATGAGAAACTGCTGGTGGTTTTGGTTACTGTGATTCGGAAGGTGCGGTCACTGGCGAATGTGCCATTGCTGATTCTAAAGGTCCACTCATAGTTGGTGGTAGCTGCTACCAATACCTGTCCCACTAGTACAATGGAAAATCCTTGCTGGCTCCAACTTACTCCTGGTGGCAAGCTGCCATTCAGCAAACTTGCTGTGCAGGATTGTGATGTGGTTTCGCCAAAAGTCAAAACCACATTGTTGCTGGTAAAACTGTAGCCGTCGGCCACATTCCCTAAATTTGATAGACTGACCCAATAGGGATAACTGCTCATGATCGCAAACCAAATGTTTGCTGATATTTAGATCAATCTCGGCTGTTGATCAACAGCACGCGCTTCACATAGTTGATAGTGTCAGGCCAAGTGAGCTTGATAGCAGCGATTTCAGCATCATCATTGAGATACACTCGGGGCCACCAGGGGTCCCCTGCTACCCGGGCTGAATCACTGTTGGCGAAGTAGTCCAGCAGCCAAGTATGCAATTGAGCCTTGCGATCATACTTGAAATACACTGCGCACTGATATTTGTTGAACAGCAGCGAGGTGCGCGGCACCACAACATTTCTTATTTCAAGCTCATCGGCGTGTTTTTGATCAAAGGGCTGCCACACGCTGATGATTTTGGCAGCAAACTCAGCCATGATGCTGTCTCTAGCAGAGATGTCGTTGAGATAGATCACTTGATGATATTTGACATCATTGCCGCTGGTGCCTTGAAATCGGTTGGTAATCTTGAAGTCCAGGTCTGGCCAATTGACCTCAATCCATCTGGGCAGCACTTTGAGCGCTGCTGGCGTACCCCAATAGCTGCTGGATATGCGGTCAGCAGAAGCGTTCAAAACCAATTTGTAGATGTATTTCTTGTAGAATTTACGACTGGTATAGTTGATATTCATTTAAAAAGCCACACTTTCTCCGCAACCGCAGGTGTTGACCACAAGTGGATTGTGCCAAACAAATTTGCTGCCAAACTTGTCAGTTTGCCAATCCAATGTGCTGCCAATCAACTTTAGCAGACTGCCGGCATCAACTGCAACTTTGTGCTCTCCCAACTGTATGATCTCATCAAATTTCTTTACTTGATCTTCTTCAACCAAATCAAAGGTATAGCTGTGGCCGCTACATCCTTTGTTGTTGACTCCTAGACGCAATACTTTTCCTTGATTGGCGTCAAGTATGGCAGAGATTCTCTCCACAGCTGATGGAGTGAGAGCTACCGGAGATTTCACTTAGTGATACTCTCTTCCACAGCAGTCCAATTCAAGATGTTCCAGTAGTTCTTGAAGAACTTCTCTCTATTGAAGTTGTGATCAACTGTGGCATGTTCCCATATGTCGATAGCCCACAAGATACCTGGTTTGAGGAGGTGATTTTGAATGGTTTGAATTTGTAGGTCCTGCATGATCAGCACCCATCCATTTCCTTGCACAGTGAGAGCAGCTTCTTGCACTGCTGTTTTGAATTTGCTCAAGCTTTGATGCGCTTTCTCGATTGATTCTCCCAGTGCAGGTGATGGCTCATTCTTGCTTTTGAAGGGCTGCATCATGGGCCAATAGTAGTCGTTGTGCAACACAGCACCGGCCTTTTGAAATAGGTCACCTGTTGCTGCGTATTTTTTGAAATAGTTTTTGGTAAGAATGTTGTAGTGAACATCAACGCAATTTTTGCTCATCACTGGCTCTAGACTGTCAAGCGGGTAAGAGAGCTTGCGTATATGAATATCAGTTGGTTGATTGGCAGCTTCAACTAGATTTAGTGCAGCACGAAGGTCCATGATAGGTTTTCCTTTTGGTCTATTTACTAGCTGTAGGTGAGACAAAAATACACAAAACGTTCGTTGAATCGTTCCTGCCAAAGTGGATCAAGATTGTTGAGATAGGACAAATCAACAGGGAAATAATCCTTTCTTTCCTTTTGATTGGCCAGTCGCACTAGGTCAAACCACCCAGTGGGTCCATGATTCTTGAAAGTCCAATTGGCACCCACTGCACCCCAAAATGCCCAATGTTGGTTTCCGTTTTTGAAATGTCCCCATACCTTGTTGCTGGTATCTTTGTTGCAATGCCACACACGCAAGTCTTCAATGGTGTCAATCATCGCTTATGCCAATTGTGCTGCTATTTCTTTGGGAAGCTTGTGAGCCCTCACTTGCCCACGTTGCAAGGTTCTAGCCTCAATCAACTGAGGCTGCCAAAAATCTTTGATTCGAGGAAGTGCAAGCTGGGGATTGGCGGTGCCGCACATGAAGATGTCTACCACTATAAGATTTACTTCCGGGTAGGCATGCCATGAAAGATGACTAAATAGCATGTATATCCAGAAGGAATCATTATGCAATTTTGTAGTTACGGCTGTAATCAAATTGGTCATTTCGTATTTAAAAACGGAAAACACTGTTGTTCTCGACGTACTAATTTATGCCCGGCAATAATCGCAAAGGGCAAGACCTCAATCAAAAAAATTGATCCAGCTACTGGGCTCAATGCTCTAGAAAAACGAACTTTGAAAATGAATAACACCGTCGATCCAGCGACTGGATTGACTAAAATGCAAATAAAAGGTCAGAAAGCCAGGGAATCAAATCTTAGAATAAATCCAGTCACAGGGATGACAAAGTTGCAGGAATCACATAGAAGATTGGCTACTGTTGATCCATCTACAGGGGAGAGTAAAAAATCAAAACAAGCCAAAGATGCGATTAAGCGACTTAAAAATGAGATAGA
>JACCDP010599041.1_pt1 | contig 10930 bp, 7 predicted proteins | sample 7445841 | NCBI WGS metagenome assembly JACCDP01 (sample SAMN15323441, study PRJNA562643) | freshwater metagenome | isolation source: river surface water | place: USA:Blue River Watershed | collected 2017-08-17
AAACGAAAACGATAATTATGTTAATGAGGGAGGGGATAGAAACGGTACCGAACCGTTTTCAAGGTGATTTTTTCTTGAAAAATCAATTTTCTACTCTTGAAATGTGTTTTTGCCATATTTTAGATAGGCACGGATTTGCCATGTGAAAGATTACTTATTAATAATTAATTTGTCTCAAGATAGTCTGTATTTAATTTATTTACTTATCATTAAGGTAAGAAATCAAAATGGCAACATGAGGCCGTGAGTGAGTGATGTCCTTGATCGGGCAAACTCCCAGTACGATATGATAAAATAATTTTAGAATACCTACTTTGAAAACTATTTTTGATCATTGGAATTACGTAAAAAATATTTTGTTATTTTTGTGATAAAAAATAGTTTTTTAAAATTAAGATTAGAACTCTAAGTATCACACACAAAAACCATTTCGAGCCGGTTTTTGCAGACGATTCCGCTCTTGGGATTTGATCCCTGGAGCATAATTTCCCGGGAAAAAATCTTCAAACCAATATCGGAGTAAAACCGAAAAATGGAACCGGTTCGACTCCCTGCTCGAGTGAATCTGACGGGCAGACTCATCTATATGGGCTTATACTTTGCGTGAGTTAGTTTGCGCGCTTACAAGTCCTCCAGGACAAAAGAATAACCGTCAGACGAATGCAGAAGGACGAGAGAAAGAGAGATGGACGAATCCGCCCACGGGAACTCACAGAAACTCCCTCTTTCATTTATAAATTGAATCGCTGAAATGGAAGAGTGATTCCTGACATAATAAATTTTTGAAATTAAAGAAGCCAAGGCTATCTCTCTGTTTGCCTCCGTGACCTATCCGTGATGCCTTTTGTAATGCAGAAAAACACAGAACTGGACTACGGCTGAGCACTTCGGATACGTTGCCATAGCCATCAATCAATTTAGCTGTTTAGTTGCCGGGTTTCCGGGTTTCCCCCTTCAGCTCGAATGCGGTATTAGAAGAAAAGCTTTTTGCTTGTCTCCAATATGGCGTGGGTAGAATGTCGGGTCCTTAATTTTTCCCCAGCGATCGTCGAATTTCGAAAAGAGGAGTTGAGCCGCGTGGAAGACAAGATGTTCGTCGATGGGAAACAAATCTTTTGTTTTCAATTCAAGAACACGAAGATTCGCGTCCCTGATTGCACGACTCGTAGCAGCAATAATGATTGATATTTATTCTCGATACAAAAGAGTCACAAAAGGAAAACACGATCTTGTTCACCTCTTTGGCCATCATTATTTTCTTGCTTTTTTTCTGGGAAGAGAAAAATCGTGAGGCATTCACCACAAAGTCTTTTTCCCAGAGCCTAAATGATGCAGAAGAATGGAAAGCTATATTAAAAAATATAACAAAAAAAAACAAAACAAAAAAAAAACAGCTGCTTCTATAGCTCTTGACTGCCCTCTTCATCGCTTTGACCCTTTTTTCTATCGGGAGAGTTTCTCTGTTTGGCGATCGAGAGCATTGTAGCGTTGATCCGCTCTCTCTATGACGAAGAGCGGTCGATATTACGGGTTCGGTGGGAATGGGACTCTTATTTGACCTGCAGCATCAGTTCATGGATGACTCTATTTGTTCATAAATCTACCAATTATCCAGAGCTAAGATGCAAATAGATTCAGTAGAATTGCTGTGGACGACACAAGCTAGCTAATGCTCTCGATCAACCATGCTTAGTGGCCGGCAAACGAGAGGATAAGGTCAAGGATTGTCTGCCGACCAGTCTTCCCTTTCAAGAAAAAATCGACATTTCGTTTATGTCAATGGGGAGTTGGGCGCACGTCATGACCAGAGAGTTACAAAATGAATGATAATTATCTTTATGCCGGCGGATGCTGGAGTAAAGAGCCTCAGTAACAATCGCGACATGACAATGATGGCGCCTGTGGATAAGCTGCGACTGGGCGAAATAAGAATGCCCAGACGACCAAGTCTGTTTTCGACGACGAGGACCACCAGAACTTTCTTCTTTCTTTGATTTTTCATCATTTATTTTTCTGTTTCATCTTCTTCTCTTTCTTGTTTTTTACATTTTACTTCTTCCATCGGCGGCAGAGGCCTCCATGGCGGGCTCTCAACGGATCGAGATCGAGATTAACTACGCTTTCTTTGTTTATTGCTTATTGCCTATCAAACATGAAGCCAAACAAGCGACTCGGGAAGCTGCTTCCGTCTTAAAGCTGCCTCCGTCTTAAAGCTGCAGCAGTGATGGTGCTGGTGGTACACTGTGGCCTACAAGGTAGATCCATCATCCATGGCGCTTTTTGCGATGCCTTGGTGTAAATTGTCTTTTCACGTCATTTGAAACTCGTTCGACTGCGTTCGGGGAGAATGTTTCGGGGAGAATGGCATGATTCAATCTGAGATGGAGAGAAGAAGACAACAGGGCGAAGAAAAGAAGGAACTGGCAAATAACCCGAGAACCCCTTTTTAAACAAAAGAAAAACGAGCTCCGGTTTATATTGTCGACAGCAAGTGTGGAAGGAAAAGCCGTGGGCCGACAACTTTATGTACGTCGGACGGGTAACCAGTGAGCTCTTGTTCCTTCTTTTTCTTCTTCTTCTTCTTCTGCCCCTTTTTTCGTCCTCCCCAGGGCCGATGTTGTTGGTATCATCAAAGAGAATCCACGAATGGATGGAAGAGAATAATGTCAAATGTGCTGTCGTCATTCCATGGGACTTTCCGCTCTGTTTTGAGCGGAAAATCAAAGAATGGACGACGCTTATTGTGCTTAAGCGATGGTCACGTCTATCCAACTTAATATTTAAATGGGTTTAGTAGGGTTACGTAAATTTTAGTCACCAGAACGAGTTCAATCGTCTCGTCGGATATGTGTTATTACAATTATATTCAACGTACATCACGGATCAAAAGACATATTTCACTAATCGGAGGACGTCTGGATCGTTGGTTTTACGTAACCGTCACTGAAATGTCACGCTATTTTGAAATGCTAAACAGTACGACGAAGATCTGACTTTTTTTTTCGTCCGTCATGTATTTCCGTATAATGTAGTCTCGTTAGTGACTGAATAACTTCGTACTTTTTCTCTAGTTTCGCTCCGAGGGGATGATAACAATAGGTTTCTCTTCTCTATCGACGTAAAAGAGAGTCAGTATCGTGTATAGGAGTCTGCCATCGCCGTGGTGCACGAATGCTGACATTTTTCGTAGATCTCACACAAAGAGGAAAGATATTCCTACCTGCGCAACATGTGAAAAAAACTATCTAGTGTGCCTAACTCTTATGCTGTTCTCAGTTTCATTTTTCTAGTGAGTTGGGGGCAGAAAAGTGAGAACAAGTAGACTACGGTAGACGAGGGAAAGGTGATCTGTAGAAATAATGTTTCCAAGGACACAATTTGTAAAAAGAGAACTACGAAGAATGCGGTACCGTACATGGCGTCTCGCCAGACTTGTGCCTAACTTTTACTTGGTAAGAAGAAAAAAAAAACATAAGGGTCTCTGCCGAAAGCAATTTCCTTCAATACTGTCTCAACAGCATTCAAAGTTGTTCTTGTCTCCGCGTTTCTTCGCTTGGCCTCCTCTTGGTCGGCTGGTGAGGTAAATTATAGCACAAACATCTGAAATAAATGCTGGCAATAAATTTACGACCTTTCCCGTAAGGGTCCGAGCGAATGGCTCACAACCTCCTCCAAGCGGGCGTTACTTTCATTCTCTGTTTTATCTTCAATTTCCCGTCGTCCTTGGCGCTAAGCGGATGACGAAGAGGATGCCATGAAATACAGTTTTGGCCCGATATTTATGGCTCGTACACTTGTACCGTTCTCCATGAAAAGTTTCTTTTATTTTCGTTTGTCAAAACTTTGGAATGTCTTGCGGATTCAGTAAAGCAAAGCTCTCTCTATCCATCGCAAAAAAGTCGTCTTATCGATCGTTCCTATTTGGTTGCTTTATTCTCCTTTACTTTGTATTTTGTTTTGTTTTGTTTTCACGACCCTGATAACAGGATCTTTTGGTTCCCGTGGAAATTTATACATCAACCCAATTAAAGTCAAATAAACCCTTACGGATAGGCCTTCGGTCTGAGGAGAAGAATCGTCAATCGGGCTAAATTTTTTTACTATTAGGGTTGGTTTCGATAGGGACCATAGAGCCAGTTTAAATATTATTGTGACAATACCCATCCGTCACTTTTGGCATTTAACGGGTTACATATACATTTTTTCCTAGGCTGCCGATTGTAAAATGTTTGAAACGTTCGAATTTTTACCTAATTTCAAGGGTATAACTATATTAGATTAAACATCAGACTGCCCAAGTGCCCCCATCTAAGCAATTTTTTTTTTGCGCGTGATGATATGTATATGCGCTGGAAATAAGCTCCCCCCCCCCCAAATGGCATTGTTCCTACCGGTACTGGTACTGGTACATGGTACTGTTTCCTATTGAATTCACCTTAACCACTTGAACCCGAAATTAGTAGGTAAAATTAATGAAATGCAAATATGTCATTTACAGCTAGGATTAGAGATTAGCTGCTCATCAGACATAAATGAGATGTCAACTTTTTCGTTATACTCTTTTCCCCTTACGTAAACAAATAACCAATTGAAGATAAAAGGTATAGTGTTTGGTAACGGGGGGGGGGGAGCTTGAGACATTTGAAGCATGATAGCGCTTTCAGATTTTGTACCCCACCCACCGTTTAGAATTCTATAGACTCGAAACATTTCGCGTTTTCGCAGAAAATCGCTACAAATATAGGCTTTCTTTTTGTACGGTGAAAGTGGCGGAATCGGCGACAACCAGCAAACAGCTTCGTAGAAGCCACAAAGCCCAGCAGGCGCACGCCAACCGAATGGGTCAATCATTTTTTTTTTTTTTTTGCCTACTTCTCAACGAGTGATACAGAGAAGTTCGTCACTCGAGGCCGGTTGCAGTACCTCAGGCGACTGCTGCCCTATTTGCGCAATCAGAGCGAGGATTGCCTTTACTTGAATATTTACGCCCCCGTTACGGGTAATAGGCCTGGTAAATGTTTTTGGCACTGTAGCGCGATACGACGAAACCATTTGGTGTCCTTTTTCTTCACGAATATTGGAGAGGAACTGTTGCCTTCGAAAAGGAGACGTCGCCATTGCATGCGCAATTAACATTTCTCTTTTGGCTCCGGTGAGCGCCGAGTTGGCTCATCAAGCAAAAGGGGCGTTCCGAGAATATTCCCTCCTTTTTGTGGGGATTTTCTCCTATCCTTCCGTTTGCATTGCCCAAATGTAAAAGGCGACCAGGCTCGGTTTGTGCAGCATGATTGTCAACCGTAAAGTTTCGAAAAATCGTTTCACGTTGATACGCCAGGGTATTTCAGTATTTATTCTAAGAAACCAAGTGACACTTGATGTGTGACAGTCGCTGCTGTTGTTTCACGGACAATTTCGTGACTATAAACAAATCTTCGACGAAGACTAAGAGCTGGAAAATCTGCTTACTCTTTCATTTACGTCGGCTAACATAGTCCAAAGTGACGAATAATTTCTTCAGATTGGAAATCTCCATATAAACGCGATTCGCCCTCGCTTTCCTTGATGTCAACGTTAAGAAATGGCGCGTCCATCATATGGGAAATGAAGATATATGAAGTGTAAATGGGTTCTTTTTCTGACTCTCTGTTAGGCGAGGAAACAGAGCTACGACTAGGATGATATCCTAGGATATCATGACATGACTAGGCTATATCCTCCCAGGCTTGGTCCTGACGCAGGCGACGGCGATCTAGCCACTTCTAATTGAAAAATTGTTCGAGGGAGCGCGTAGCGCTCCCGATGAACAATTAAGATTGTATAAGAAATAAATGAGTGAAGACTTGAACTGATGTGTGTTGACCAAATATATTAGCTCATTTACAGCCTAAGGGAAAAAACAAGGTAATGAGGTAGGGTCACATAGCGTCTAGACCTCAGACCTTTTCTTCTCCTTTGCTTTAGTTTGGGGCCGACGGGGCTTCCTTCTACTGCCTTCCTCTATTGCACTTTCCGCCGCGCTACATACGCGCTGTATTTGAGAAACTGGAAAAACCAACAACGAAAAAATATAAGGATTTAGATGGGTGGGTGGGAGGATTCTAAACCCAGTTCAAGTCTTCACTCATTTATTTCTTATACAATCTTAATTGTTGTTATACAATCTTAATAGACTGTCATACAAACAATAATATGTTCAAATGGAGCGCTGGTGGGTATAATTCCAGGCGATAAAATGAAAAAAATAAAATCCGAAAACAAAGGCAGTAACTAGTAAAGATTAGATAGGAAGCCCGGAGGCCACCGCCATAGATGTTGCAGCACCTGAAAGAAGTGGGCAGAAAAAACATCTGAAATAATTATATCTACGTCTCCCAGCTGTGTCTAAAATTGTGAAATATAAAAAAAAATCAAATAAGGAAAAGAAGTAGAGGTGATACACCGGATCTCTGTCAACTCCAAATACTTTGCCGGACCACAGATACTAGATAAAATTGGCGGACCCGGGAACTTTGATAGAAAATAACAATTAGACTTTAGAGCTCTGCCCTGATAAGCTTTCCTTAACAGGAAATTCCTCTTCAGAACGTATGATGTGAGTCTGGATCCGACGAAATATCCTTTGATGATACAAAACTCGCACGCAGCAATCTGAGCCGTAAACTATATTAAGATATCAAGCTGATGAAAGAATAAAAAAGAAAAATAAATAAAATAAAAAACGTTTGAAAACTTATTAGGCATCTATCAATCACGACGGAAAAAAAAGTAAAGAAAACAAAAAACGAGTAAACAAAAACAAAAACTGCTCTCCTAGCTGCGTAAGGGGACCCCAACTCCTAATGATTTGCGAGACAAGACCCTCGATGAATTGGCTGGACCGGGAGGTTCTTGATAGGAAATAACATGTAAAGAACGGACCGGGTCGGACGTGATAAACCTGATAGCGGAAAATCTTCTTCGTCACCCCGTAATGTAAGCGTCAGACGCGCTTTGACTTGCCGCAAACTCACAACCGACTTCGCCAACCGGCCAGGCGGTCATAAGGGAATGAACGATTGACTCTCCCGAGCTCGGAAAAGGCATGGACGCGAGTTTGATGCGTACCCGAAAAGGGAATGAGACGATCTATAGGCCTAAAAAGGTTAAATTATTGACATTTATAACATAATACTCGAGTCTGGTTATGACGGATTATTCTTTGACGATACCAGACTTGCACACAACCTGCTGGACCGTACACTATAACAGGCTGGTGAATAGGAAATAAAAACTAAAGAATGGGGAAAAAAAGGTTAAGATTGAGAAACTTGATTGAAAGACTTCCATCATCCCGTAATAAGAGCGCGAGAAGTTCGAAAAACGACGCAAAGCTGGAGCGTACCAGAAAAATAGGGGGGGGGGTCTAATGAACCATACTCCGACGCCGACGAAACCAGATTCAGTCAGGCCGTCCAATGAATCCATCGAAAATAAAATGAATAAAATAAAAAAATATTAGATGAATGGGAAGAAACTGAGAAGAACAAAAAATTAATGAAATAATAAATTATAAGCGATTAAAACGCAATGCGACGGAAAAAACGGAAGCAACGAATCGACTGACGCAGTCGCACTTACAAGAAATAACAGCGATCCCCAGACTTCGAAGACGAGGCCAAGATATTCTAGAAACAACGTCTTTACAAACCAAATGTCTTAGTCTAGCCACAGGCAAGTTTAGAACAAAGATGTCATCCCGATAAACGACTTGAATGAGCTTGCACAAGCAGGTAAACAAGTGAGTCTTACCCAATCAGGATAACACCTCGGGGTCGATGACAACGTTATGAACAGTTAAAGTGCGTAGAAAGGTAGAACAAATAAAAAACTTCAATCTTGTAACACCTCGATCCAAACTCAGTACTTAACAAAAAAGGAAGAACCGGCAATGAAGCCCCTGACTGTGTCGGGACAACAGCTCTAGAGCTGTGACGATGGATTATGTCGTTTAAAATAATGAAGTAATTTTAATCGGTACACAAACCTTGAATTCCGCCCAGCGGACGGCCATAATAATAACCTACTGGAGGCCAAGCAAAACGTACATGCTGCTGGGAATCTGCGGGAGAATAAACTCAGGTTTTGAGCCAATTTGATAGCCAAGATGGACCACAGGACAAATGAAAAATGTTACCCAGAAAAAAGGACTTTACCTCGCTCAAAAACTTAAATAACTCAAGTGAAGAAGAGAAATTAATACGTACCTACCGCCGACGAAGTGGACGATATAATTAAAAACTACACGAATCTGGATCCATGCATGCGATCGAAATTATTGGCTCAGATACCCAAAAAATGGTGTCGTCCACGTCGAATTTTAAAGCCACTCAGGGCACGGTTGCTCTCAAGAGAGCTTGAATGCCCACCAATGCGGGAAAAGTGCCCTTCACGGCCGGCATCAGAAAACCCATCAGTTTTAAAAAATTCCCATAACTTTTTATGAATTTCCAATTCCTCCACATGGCTCGCACAAGAGGACTTACCAACGAAAGATACCGACGCAGAAAAACGAATCATCGCTCAGAGATACACAACGTACTGGATTGATGCGTTCTGGCCTTAGTCCACTGAAAAAGCCCACTGAAAAAACTAAAAAATCTCTTGATTTAGGGGGAAATAAATAAAATTAGCAGGCAAATGAGGATAAAGAAACCTTACAGAGCAAACACAGCGGAGATTTACCATAATGGTTGAACTAATAAATCTCCCCCAGGCGTTGAAAAAGGAAATTTTCGTTACACGATTCAGAGTGGGCGTATAGCCGGCCCGGCCTTGCCGAACATTGGCCTCTCCGCTACCTACCCCCATCCCCAGAAAAGAAAACTACTAGCCTCTAGTTTCCCTTCCACAAATCCACATATACATAAACAAAATCAATGCACCTCTGAAATTAATATACACTTTACCAAGCCTGGAAATCTCGTCACAAGAAATACATTGACATATCTGATTTGAAATTACAAAACAAAAAACGGTCGGCAATACAAGGATTTCCCAAACCACAGGATATATACTAAACCTCGTCTTCCACAGGCTCGTCAGCTACCTTGACTTCCTCGGCCGTGGAGAGAAAAAGAAAACAAACTAAAATCCTGCACACTGATGCCTCAATCCGCGACGACAAAAAATATGACACTATCTGAATAAAGCGCTAAAGCGAAGCAAAAAAGACGGAACAAGACTTAATCCTAGAACTATACTGTAGATGAGCTAGAAAAGGTCTGAGGTCTAGACGCTATGTGACCCTACCTCATTACCTTGTTTTTTCCCTTAGGCTGTAAATGAGCTAATATATTTGGTCAACACACATCAGTTCAAGTCGAACGAATTTTTCGACTACAATTACATAGTACCGTGACCATTGGTCAAATAAACGTAATATGGAGCGGATAAGTCTATTGCATACCGTAGCCAAAGTGCCAGGCTTCTTTCAAGAAAGAATGGCAGGGGTAACAGGGAACCATCGTTTATTAAGTTTGGTCAAGACATGGCAAATTCATGGTGGGGACGGCGATTAATTGATGCCTTTCCTTTTGCATGCCAAAAGTTCGTTGAATAGTTTTCTTGGCTATCCCTGGAAACCAGGAAAGCTGTTGGGGTCAATTGTTTTGGTCATGGTAATATGTCCAGCCGAGCAACCTAAAACGTCAACAGAAGCTAGGTTATTTGCGCGAGCGTAAAGCCCGGTTATTCGCCGATTTACCAGAAGGAATAGTCTTCCTTGTCGCGATAAAATACCGCTCAATCAAGGATGCGAAATATTTTTGGCTTTTGGCGATGTAGTCTACATACGAGTGAGTAGTAGTGTAAGATAGCGATTATAACTTAACTGTCTGCTAACTGTCTGCTCCACCATTCAAAATTGAGAGCGAAATTTATGAACGATGGCTGTTCTTCCGAAACTGGATTTTAAAATACATCCCGGAAGTTGTTCCTATGACGTATATCAAAAGTAAATCCGGTCTACTTACCATACATACTAGAATAAGTGCGTCCGTTGTGAGTGATGTAGGCTACTTATTAAGAGCGCAAATGTGCATGCAAAGTTAAGTTAATGCAAATTGCCTATTAATGTCGATTGTCGAAGCTTTCAGCGAACTTCGTAGTTCTCCATAATCGATAGTATTGTTCCGCTGTATTGTCTAAATATAGAATTTCAAATTAATGTGTGGCATCGATCGAGCACAGTATGTTGCAGATTTAAAGTATGCGGGGTGGCTGTAATCCCTTCGGACAAGAGGGTGATTCATAAGTACATGTAAATTGTCAGCCAAAAACTCGAGATGAAGAAACTTTTTTAAACAAGCACTGGAGATTGAAAGATACTAACCCGTGTTTTATCATGTTTTTTCATTGATGACATCCATCCACAACTAACAAATACGTTTGCATACCGCACCCTTCGGTATACAGAGTTAGGCAACTTTCCAATGATGAAAACAAAACTGATTGAAAAACTATTACGGAATTTGCTTCCAAAGTTTTAGTGACAACGCCAAACTTCGTCGATGAAAGATTGAAATCAATTACAATATTTCTTTTTAAAAAGCTTCTATACAAATATGATCTTTAAACGGTTTTTTAAAAGCGCTTCCGAGGTACCGCACTGAAATAAATCTTATTTTACGTACGGTACCGTAGTGTCCTCTGGCACTTCCCGTACGAAAAAAAGTTGGCTCGTCATGTGATTTATCAGCGATTTATCAGTGATGGCTCTGATTTGCTTCTGATTTCCGTGTGACAATCACATGATGAGCCACCGACAGAAACTATCAGCGCCGACCTACGACAGCCTCAAGAAGCATTTCGAGATAATAGCAATTGTGTTAACTACGTTAAGCGGCCTTAAAGAAAACGATGTTTAAAAAAATCGTTTGTGAAGCATTACGAT
>JACCDP010080477.1_pt1 | contig 10929 bp, 7 predicted proteins | sample 7445841 | NCBI WGS metagenome assembly JACCDP01 (sample SAMN15323441, study PRJNA562643) | freshwater metagenome | isolation source: river surface water | place: USA:Blue River Watershed | collected 2017-08-17
AACTTTTTAAAATAAGAGTTGACGATGTAAAACGAATTGTTTTCCAATATTTTCATTATCAAGGATTTTCTGCGATTAAGATTGTAGACTTTATTCCTGATCATGAATTTGATTATCTTAAAAACATTGATTTGGAAAAGCTAACTTATACTTTGTGGACTTCAATTGATAATGTTAGTTTTTCAAAAGTTCCATTTCTAAATCAAGAACAAAGACTTTTAGCATTTAATGTTGAGTACCCATCAATTGTTTTTGGTTCCGCTGGTTCAGGTAAAACTTCAATTAGCTTGGAAAAATATATAAACATCTACAGAGATTTAGTGGCCGAAAATATTGAAATAAAGAAAGAAAATCTAAGTTACCTTACATTTAACTACAAAATGGCAGAGGATATGTCTTCGCAGATTAAACTTTTTTATCCGAATTCCATCTGTTTTACTGTTGATGATTTTTTTCAAGATTTACTTGCATCGAATTATAAAATTCAAACTAATCAGGATTTTAATGAATGGTTTAATTTAAATATAGCTGCTGCTTATGATTCAAAAACTCGAAATCTAGCAACTCAAATCGGAACAGATAATCCTGCTAACCTCGCATACACATATTACAGGGGCCTTTATAAGGGTTCCTTAGAGTATCAAAGTAATTTAAAGAGGTTTGAAGGTAAAATTAGTTTTAAAAGATTTAATGACTATCTTATTGCTGAATCGTTTGAAAATTCCAGAATTGAAGCTTTATGGACTGTTTATGAAAAGTATGATCAACATCTCAGACTGAATAAACTAGTTCACGACAACGATATAGCTCAATTAGTTATTGAAAATAAAAGTAACTATTTTGGTAAATTTCAGAATTTAATTGTTGATGAAACGCAGGATTTAACTCAATTACAAATATATGTTTTGCTGATACTATCAAACAATTTTAAAGTCTACTTCTTTGGAGACTCAAATCAAACCATTAATCCAACACTTTTTTCTTTAGGAAAACTTCGATCTATCATCCATAATTTGTCTAACGCTCAAGTTCAAACAAAGTTTGATGTGCTAAATAAAACCTATCGAGCTACAAAAGGCTTGGTTGAGTATACAAATTATCTCGTTGACTTAAGAAAACTATGGATAGCAAATCAAAGTGAAGAAGTTGATTATCACCACTTTGCATTCAATGAGGATTCAGAATCTCGGTGGGCTGCAAAGATTTTCAATCCAAAAATCATTGATGTGGTGGTAAATAAAACCTTATTAAACCCTAATGCGATAATATTGGTACCTAATCTTGAGGTCAAATTAAAATTATTACAAAAACTAAATATTAAGGATGAACTTCAAAACAGAATTTATACTATTTTTGAGGCTAAGGGGTTAGAATGGGAATCGGTTGTTTTATATAAGTTTGTCAGCCATGAAATTAAAATGTTCCGAGAAATGATTAATGGATTGGCTAAGAAATCAACAATTCATAGAATGATCTTCAATAAATATTATGTGGCATGTACTCGGGCAAGAGGCTCCACGTTAATTCTTGAAGATTTTGAAGGTGAAGACATCAAGGAAAAATTATTTTCTAGTATACACGAAATCAATGATGAAAGCCTCTTAGACTTATATTTTAATAAAGATATTTCTGCTTCGGCTTGGTACAAGGAAGCAATGAATCTATTTAATCAATTTGAATATCGGAAAGCCTATATATCGTTTGAAAAATCTGTATCAGTTGATTTCGAAAAAGTTTCTGAATTTCTACAGATTTGCAAAGAAATGGAATTGATTGAAACTGACACTAATAAGGATTTGAATTCTAGTGTGATATTTAAAATGAAAGAAAATCAAATTTTTCATCCACATTTAAAGTATTACTTTAATCTAAAAAATATGAAAACACATCAAAAGCTCGTCAACCTTTATCAAAAACAAGAATTAAACGATGAGGATATATCCAATATAATCTCAAATATTGAACTCGATGAATTAGATGAAAAATTAATCAAAAATCTTATTTATTACAAAAGATTGCATGAAAGAAAAGATGAGTTGGTAAAAAACATCTTGGAGGTAATTTAATCATGAGCAATGTAAAGGAACTTATCAATTCTGTCGAAGTCTACAAGCTAATTTATGAAATTGCTAGAGCTTCTAAAGGAAAATATGAAGACATTTCTAATGCGCTTCAAGAACTTAGAAAGGATATCGATCGGATTCACACAAAACTTAGTGAACTAGAAACCCTTAAAACAGAAGTTATGAATTTTAAAAGTAAAATAAGTGAAAATCTTGAATTATTAAAAAAGGATTTTGGTAAAAAATTAGAAGTTGTCATTAAACAATCCAAGGATTCTAAAGATTTCTCAGACAAATTAATGGATAAATTGGATTCAATAATTAAATCCATTAGCAAACCTAATTTAGAAACCGTTAATAATACAAATTCAGAAACCAATAAGGGGGAATAATTATGAATTTGACGCAATATTTTGACAAGTTAGAAGTTTTATTTGAGGGTAATGGTATAACAAATTACCCACAAAGCATGCCGAAAGAAAAAAACTTGTTATTTTTATATGCCTTTTATCACTATTTTGGTGCAGATGTAACAAGGTTTGAAGATTTAAATGAAGGTTCATACTTTGGTATTGCACCAATTGGAATCAGACTAGATGGTCTCTATTTGAACACCGAATACGAAAATGATGAGGTATATCTTGACTTGATTTGTTCAGAATTTTATAGAAATGAGGATGAGTTTTTACTAGAAAAAAAGATAAACCTGACTAAAATTAATTTGAAATCTATTAAATCTGTAATCGATGGAGTGAAGAAAAGAAACTTTGGAGAATTTATACAATTAAAATCAAGATTTAACCAATATGTGGATGATGGAAATCCTATTTTAAAAGTAAAATTAATCACCAATATAACGATTTCTGAAAATAACAAACCAAGAGTTAAGAAATTAATTGCAGATTTTAAGTCAATTTTTAAAGATTCGGCCGAATTTGAGGTTATATTTGGTGATGAAATTATTCAAGAAATAGAAGAATTTGATAATCCTAGCGCCTATGTAAGTAAAGGGAAGCTATCATTGGAAAATTCAAAGAACATACTATTTTTTGGCTCTGAAAAATCAATGATTACAACAATTAGTGCGAAATCTTTAAAGGATCTCTACAAGAGTTATTGGCGCCTGGGCTTATTTGCTAGCAACCTAAGATATTATGTGAAAATTGCTAAGATTGATAACGCAATTCAAGAAACAATTATCAATAAACCAGAAGATTTTTGGTATAAAAATAACGGCATTATAATAGTTTGCGATGATTATGAAATAAATGGAAAAGATTTAACATTAAGCAAATTTTCAATCGTTAACGGTGGTCAAACTACGAAATTAATTGGAGATACTGAGTTTTTAAATGATTTTTTTATCACAGCTAAAATTATTAAAATCGACGAAAAAAATGAATCAGACAAAGAGGATTTTGCACTTTCTATTGCAGAAGCAACTAATGCTCAAAAGCCAATCAAACCAAGAGATTTAATCGCTAATAGACCAGAACAAAGATCTCTAAAAAAAGAACTATTAGCACATGACATTTATTTAAAAATCAAAAGAGGAGACAAGCATAATAGTAAAATCTTCAAAGATGCTTGGCAATTTATTGATAATGATGAATTAACTCAAATTCTTGTTGCTACAATTTTTCAAGATCCTGGTTTGGCCAAAAACAAAACAAGATTGTTAACGGTTGATTCAATATATTCTGAAATTTATCCAGACGATTTTAAATATAATCCAGAATTTATCAAGGATTTACTTGTGGTGAGGCAATTCAAGTCACAATATTTAAGTTCAAGTAAATTGTCTCACAATCCAAAAAATGACCCATTCAAAATTTCAATTTTAAAAACTACTGGTCTTCTAACCTTCTCAATTTTTGGATTATTGTTAAAATATTACTTTAATTCAGAGCTAAGTAAACTTTTGGATAAAAAGATTTTAAATCCAAGTCAAATAAACTATTTCATAAGTCAAAAAGATTTAAATTTTGGATTTTTAAATCACGCAGAAATTACTAAAGAACAAATCTTTGAAATGTTTGATATCGTCTATTTACATATTTTAAAACCTTCTTATGAAAAATTTAGAGACGAAACATCAAATATCGATCCTACGGTATTTTCAAAAAACAATAGTGTTTATGTGAAATATGTAGTTCCAATCATCTTAGCTTTATTGACGAATAAAACTGAGTTCTCAACTAAAATAAACGATTTATTTAGCCAAATTTTTGTTAAATCTAATCAAAGCAAAATCAAGAATTTCATAGAAAGTGGTTTTAATTCCAAGTATCAACCAAACATTGATGAAATGCTCGAAACATTTAGAACTGAAAGGTCAGAAAGACAAGGGGTTCCTAAAGGAAAAATATTATCTGAAAAGGTAATAAATATTATAACGAAGGAAAAACCATCAAGTCTTATTGATCTGGAAAATTTAGAGGTTTTGACACCATATCAATTTAATTCATATGGTGATGAAATTATAAGAATAGTTCAAGAATATCTTGAACATAAGGGGAAATAAATGATAAACGGAAAATGGTCTTATCCATTAAACCAAAATGGTCCAATTCAAGGATTTAATGATCAAGGAATTGAATATTTTTTAGGAAATCCTATTGAGTCTCTTGCTAAAGAAATAATCCAAAATTCAATTGATGCTGGTCTAGAGAACGAAAATAAAGCTGTTAGGGTTGTTTTTCATAAATTTCCACTTGAAACTAAAGACATCCCTCAATTAAATAAATTAAAAGAATTCTATGAAAAAGGTATTATTTCTTGGAAGCAAAATGATGCTGTTCGAGATTTTTGTTTGAATGCTTTAGAAATGCTAAATAACCAATCGATAGAATGTTTGAGAGTAAGTGACTTTAATACAAAGGGTATAACAGGAAGCCAAATTCAAGAGCAAACGTCAGCATGGTTTAATCTTACAAAGGGATCAGGTTCTACAGAAAAAGTTGGAATTGCTGGAGGATCTAAAGGAATTGGTAAAAATGCTGCCTTCGCAAACTCATCATTAAGGTTAGTATTCTTTTCAACAAAAGATTTTGATAATATCGAAGCAACCCAAGGACTTTTGAAAATGGTATCGTTAAAAGGTTATAGCACAACTTCTTCATCAGAGCAAACTCTTGGCCCAATTTACTTTGGTAATGAGGAGGCTCATTCTCCTCTTAATCTATATTATTCACTTGATAAGGAATTTACGAGAAATTTTGGCGAGACAGGTTCAGATATTTATATTATTGGGTTTAAGCAAAAAAATTCAAATTGGGAAACTAAAATAATTGAAAAAACTCTCATCAATTTTATGTATGCAATTCATTCTGGGCGTCTAGAGGTTAATGTGCAAGGGTACAATTTATCTAAAGAAAACTATTTAACCTATATCGAAGAAAACATCGATAAAAAAGGTTTAAAAGACGTAATTTCAATGTCAAAAGTTTTGAATAGTAATAAAACTCTTTCAATCATGCATCAAATTGAAGACAAGGGTGAATTTGAAGTTAAGGTTTTAAAAATGAATGAAATGGAAGCTAGTAAAAAATGCTGGTTTATTAGAAAGCCTTGGATGATGATAACAACGGTAAAATCATCTTACCTTCCTGTATTACCATTTACAGCTTTGGTTTTAATACATGGCGATAAACTAAATGAGTTCTTAAGAAAACTTGAAAGTGCCAAACATGATGCTTGGGAAACCGAAAGAGCAGGAAATGAGGAAAAAATAATCATTGCTGAAAGTATCTTAAGGACCATGAGAGAGAAGATAACTGAAACAATTAAAAGCGCTTTTAATATTGAAGCTGGAAATGCTATCACTCCACTAGGTGATGAAATTACAATTAATAATGGGTCAGAAGAAAAGCCAGAATCTGTAGAAGTTATCAATGCAAAAAATCCAATTATAGATTTTCATAAATCTAGAATATTAAAGACTTCGGCAAAAAAAGTAAATCCAGATGAAACACTTATTTATAACCCTGAAACTGGTAAGTTAGAACCTTCAGAAAACGGTTCATTTAAAGGCAATAATGGTAAAAAGGAAAGAAAAGGGAATCGAAATGGGGGAAAAGGGGGAATCTTACCAGGTAACCAGAATGAATTAATAGATGGAGATAATAAGTATAATTTATATGCTGGAAAAGAAAATATCGAAGCAAGATTGGTGATTAATGATTTTAAGGAAAAATTATACAAAGTTGTATTTGTTTTAAATAAAGAAGAAATCAGACTATCCTTAAAATTTAATGAAGTTGATTCAGAGGGTAATAAATTTGATTTGAATACCATCGAAGCTACATATAAAAATAGAAATTTAAGGATTAAAGATGGTTATGTGTTTTTTGATTCGACTCTTCAAAAAGGCTTAGTGGAATTATATATAAAAGTAAAAAATAGAAATTATTTTACATCGGAGGTATTATTCTATGGAATTAAAAAATAGAATCTTTCCTTATCCAATTTACAATTCAATTCAAGAAGAAAGTGACTATTCTTCAAAACCATTTGAGGTTTCGATTAGTATGGAGAATGATGCTAAAAATGGATTACTTAGATTAAATGTGTTTTGGAAAGTCCATGAAAAAGCATTGGAATATGAAATAGCTGAAGATAGATTAACTTTTGCACTTCATATTGAGTGCCCTGCCACTACATTCTATTCACTTACAAAGACAAGAGATAGTACCTTTTCAATCGATATAAAATTATCTGATCTAAATCAAACTGTCCAAATTGTTACTATGTTAATTGCTTCAAAACCGATTGAGAATTATAAAAGCTCAAACTTAGTAGGGTTGTTTCAAAATCAATCTTATTTTTTTGAACAAGGAAACATAATAGGTATTGGTGATTCATTTAAAATAAACGTTAAAAAAGATGTAGATAAAGTTAAACAAATCAAATCTCTATTTGAAATTAATTGGCATTCTGAACATAATAAACGAATTTCTTATCATATAAGCCCTGATTCAACTAAAGTTCATATTTCAATCCCCAGGAAGGATTATGAATATTACGAAAGCGCAGGACAAAACCCAAGTTTAAAAGCAACTCTTGATTCATTGTTCATCGTTCCTGTATTGTCAGATCTTCTATCACGAATAAAACTTGAAGAATTGATAAATTTTGAAGATACTTGGGTTGATGCAGTTGTTAAAGCATATCAAAGAGTATCTACTATTGAAATAAATGATGAAAATCGTAGGGACATTGATCCAGTGGTTGCTTGTCAAATGATTTATAACGACCCATTAATCAATAGTTTTGAATATATTTTAAAAGTTGGACAGGAGAGACAAAATGGAGATGAATAGATTAATCAAACAGAAAGCTATTAATAACCTTAAATTTAATCATGAAGAAGTCTACAAATTAGTTGTCGCAAATAAGGGAAACCTCCTATGGTTTAATAAGTTTGTTAATGGGCATAAAGATTTTACAGAAACTCCATTCGATTTTTCAAAAGTAAATTTCGTTATTTCCAAGGATAAAAAACACGACTTGGAAAATGGCTTGATGCTATATAACTTATTCAAAGATTTAGATTTAACAACGCTTACAGATGAAAGATTTTGGGTGACTTTGCTTTTCTCAAAGGGATATGAATATATGATTAAAAGGTGGGGTTTGAAAGATGCAAAAATTCTAAAATACCACTGGTTTTATTATTCAAATCAAAGAAGATCAATAACTTACCATGGGATTGCGAGACTTTTCTGGCGTGTAAAAGTAACGATTGATCCTTATTTTGAAAAGGATCCTCTTCATTTGACTAGATTCGCATTTAATAAACAAGAAGTCGTAAAAAACTCTATGTTTAGAAATTTCATGTTTCATGAAAATACTAGATTAGGTTATCTGGATGCCATGGTTGAACTATCAAAGTTAAAAAAAGTAACTGTTGACGATATCTATCTAGCAACCAAGTTAATGACAAAACTAGCATCCGCCTCATTACTAGATAGTTTTGATCGAAATCAGATAAAGAAATTATTATTATCAGAGCTAGCAGATTATCTATAGAATTACTCTTTTTCTATAATTTTTCTTAATTCTAATGACATTTTAGAAACTAAACCAACTACAAGGGCGTTTCCCATCATAAAAAATCTTCTTCTATCACTTAGGCTTTCTGTCCAGTTATCTGGAAAACCATTCAGTCTTTCAGCCTCAATTGGTGTCAAAGTTCTATAAGAATGGATTATATTATCAAATATTATGTGTGATGACCGATTTAGAGATGATTCTGAAGTCAGCATGGTCCTGGATGGTTTATCAAGTGGATCGGGAAACGCAATTGGACCCTCTGAATAAATATATTTAAATCCTTCTTTGGATGTTCTTTCAATCTTTTTACCACCCTTTAGGTATTTCCAGGCCTCCAAGTTTGCTTTAATTATGTAATTATCTTTGATTGATTCATGATCAATTATATCGGCCAAAGTCTTGGGTTTTGATATAACAGGTATTAATTCAAATGTATTGACTAAACCATTTATCATCGTTCCAGAATTGTAAAAAGCAGCACTGAAATTGTCACTGATGTCAACCAAATCCTTGCTCAAAAAATGATAATTTGCTCGATATTTATAGTCAGAACTTACTTTGAATATATTTGCAAAAAAACCATCCTTAAATAAAACTTCTTTACTTTCTTTTTTATAAAGTTGACCGAATTTAAGATTCTTTTTGGAAGCAAAAATGAATACTCTTCTTCTTCTTTGTGGATAGCCATAGTCTGCCGCATTGATTACTCTCCATTCAACGTTGTAATCAAGTTCATTAAAGCACGCAAGCATGATACCGAAGTCTCTACCCCTTTTCTTTGAAGGGGATTTTAATAAACGATCAACATTTTCTAATAATACAAATGCAGGGTTCTTAGCTTTCAAGGTTTTATATATTTCCCACCACAGAACCCCTTTTTTACCTTCTATACCTTTTTCACCTGATAATGAGCGGGCGACAGAATAATCTTGGCATGGAAAACCACCAACTAAAACTTCATGATCTGGAATTTTCTCTTTATTGATTTTAAAAATATCCTGATTGATATGATTTTTTGAATTGCCAAATCTTTGTTGATAAACATTAAAAGCATGTTGGATTGATGTACCTGGTTCCCATTGGTTTGCCCAAACAAAGTCCCAATCTGACTTTTCAATCGCTAGACCAGCCTTATTAGTTTTTTTAACTTGGTTAAAACCAACCCGAAAACCACCAACACCTGCAAATAATTCAACCACTCTTTGTTTCATAATTTAAATGCCAAAATAATGATAACATTTATAATATAAGTGATCAAGGTTAAAGAATTTCAAAATGAATTTTAAATCAATTGAAGAATTACTAGTTTACTCAAAAAGAATTAGAGGTAAGTGGGTTGCTGATTATAACTTCAACAAATATTCTCTCGAAAAAAATAACAAAGGTATAATTGGCAAAGTAGTTGAAGAGGGATTTTTTGGTTATAAAGCAAATAATATTGCAAAAGCTGATTTTGAAAAACTTGGAGTAGAATTAAAAGTTACTGGTTTAGTAAAACGTAAAAGAAATAACTTAATCTCTATAAAAGAGAGGCTTGTCTTAAATATGATCAATTATTTCAAAGAATATAACTCTGATTTTGAGTCAAGTTCTTTTTGGAAGAAAAACAATCATCTATTAATAATTTTTTATCTTTATGAAAAGAAAGATGATTTTAATTTTCAGTTTGTTGAATCTATTTTACATAGATTTTCTGATGCCGATTTATACATAATTCAGCAAGACTGGAAGTACATAAATAGAAAAATTGTTGAGGGTAAGGCACACGAATTATCAGAAGGTGACACGATGTATTTGGGTGCAGCTACAAAGGGTGCTAATAGTATGTCAATGGGTCCTCAGCCAGGTTCAACTATATTGGCTAAAGACAGAGCCTACACGCTAAAACCTTCATATATGAATCAGTTAATTAAACAGCAACTTTTAGGTGAGAAAGTACATTCTTTGCTAGATATTAGAGAAATTAAAGAAAATACTTTTGAAATGGTAATCAAATCGAAACTAGAAAAATACATAGGTTATAGCACCACTGAATTAATTACTTTACTGAATCTGAAAACAAATATAAAAGCCAAATCAGTTTACAGCAGTATTGTTAATCACATACTAGGTTCAAAATCAAATATTAATTACTCAGATGAGTTTACAAAAGCTGGAATAAAACTTAAAACAATTAGACTTAATAAAAATAACACTATCGATGAAAGTATGTCATTTCCAACTTTTACTTATAAAGAAATTATTGAAGATAATTGGGATGAAAATGAATCAGAGACAAAGGAATTATTCACTAATTCGAAATTTCTTTTTGTAGTTTTTAAATTTAAAAATAATGAATATTGCTTACATAAAGTTCTATTTTGGAACATGCCAATAAAAGAAATTGATGAATTTGTGAAACCTGTTTGGAAAAAACTAAAAGAAATCTTACTGTCAGGAAAAATAATAAAAAAAATTGATGGTAGAGGTAGATATATAACTAATTTTCCTCATCCTTCATTTAATAAAGTCTGTCACGTTCGTCCTCATGATGCTAAATCATTTGCTGTTTCAAGAAAAGGTTTTGAATTACCAATTCCTGATGAATTGACTAAGTTTAAAAGCTATACTAAATCGTGTTTTTGGTTAGACCGAAGATACATCCTAAAAATAATTAACAATAATTAGCTTATTAGATTCATTTTTACCACACGGACTAATCCTCCGTTATCAGAGATGCATGATGCTTCGGTTTTTCCTATTGAAATAAGTCTTCTTTTAACTAAGTCGGTGAAACGAATCCCACTTGATTTGCATCATCCATAAACTTCCG
>JACCDP010274447.1_pt1 | contig 10929 bp, 8 predicted proteins | sample 7445841 | NCBI WGS metagenome assembly JACCDP01 (sample SAMN15323441, study PRJNA562643) | freshwater metagenome | isolation source: river surface water | place: USA:Blue River Watershed | collected 2017-08-17
AGGCCTCCAGCGCGCTGACGCCCTGCGCGTAGGCCTGGATCAGCACCTGCGGGTGCGGGAACTTCTGCAGGTGGTTGCAGGGCTCGCTGACCGTGCCGTAGCTGGCGGTGGCGCCGGCGTCGATCCAGTCGAGGATGTTCATCTGCCCCTCCTGGGCGGTGCGGTCGAGTTGCCCGCCGAACGAGGTCAGGTGGTCCGCCAGCGCGCCGGGCAGCCATTCGCCCCCCAGCGGCGCGGGCACGCGTGCCAGGCCGGTTTCGTAGATCAGCGTCCGGCGCAGCGGGGGCAAGTCGTCGCTCTGCACCCGGCCGACCCCCAGCCCCGGCACGCCGGGCACCTCACCGGCCGGCGGGAAGAGGCGCTCGCGCACATTCCGATGCGCATCGGGCGTGGCCGCCAGCCACGCCATGGCCGGCTCGGCGCCGCGGATGCGCGTGTGGTCCGCCGCGATGCCGCGCTCGATCATCGCCATGGCCGCCGGCACCGAGCGCGCCGCCAGCTGCATCGCCGGCCGCATGCCCAGCACGGGCCAGGGCCGCGCGCCGGTGTAGTCCAGGTAGGGGCTGGCCCGCGTCACGCCGCAACTGCGCGCGCAGAGGTCGGGCTGCAAACCCATGCCCAGCGCGCTCGTCAACGAGTTGCACTCCACCGCGTAGGGCTGCACCCAGGCCAGCGCCAGGCCGTTGACCTGCGCTGGCATGCGGCTGCGGATGGCCTCGTCCAGCGCCGCGAACTCCTCGCGGCTGAGGCTGGCGCGACGCGGCAGCACGACGCGCAGCACCTGCCCCGGTGGAATGCCCCGCCTGCGGGCGTAGTACTCGCCGATGCTGACCGAATAAGGGTCTGCGGTGTTGATGACCAGCCCCAGCGCCTGCGCCGTGATGCGGCCGTGCAGCTCCGGCGCGGCCGCCCAGGGGGCCGTCGTCATGCCGTCCGGCCCGGCCGCCTGCGCGGCGCCAACGCAGGCCAGGAACAACATCAGCCCCGATTGCCACCTGTTGAACGCCGCTTTCGCCATACAAAACACCGGCAATCTCCCCCACAATGACCCCATGAAATCCAAAGAGGCGCAGCAAACCCCGGCCATCCAGGTGCTGGAGCGCATGTTCGCGCTGCTGGACGTGTTGGCCAGTCATCAGGACCCGGTCTCGCTGAAGGCCTTGTCCGAGGCCACGGGCCTGCATCCCTCCACGGCCCACCGCATTCTCAATGACCTGACGCTGGGCCGTTATGTCGACCGCCCCGAAGCGGGCAGCTACCGGCTGGGCATGCGCATGCTGGAACTGGGCAACCTGGTGAAGGCCCGGCTGGATGTGCGCGACGCGGCACTGCCGGCCATGCGCGAGCTGCACAAGTTCACCCACCAGCCGGTCAACCTGTCGGTGCGCCAGGGCGACGAGATCGTCTACATCGAACGGGCCTACTCCGAGCGCTCAGGCATGCAGGTCGTGCGCGCCGTGGGCGGCCGCGCGCCGTTGCACCTCACCTCGGTCGGCAAGCTGTTCCTGGCCGGCGACGACAGCCCGCGCGTGCGCGCCTACGCGGCCCGCACCGGCCTGGCCGGCCACACGCGCAACAGCCTGACGGACGTCGGCGCCCTGGAGCGCGAGCTGGCCACCGTCCGCCAGCGCGGCATCGCCCGCGACGACGAGGAACTGGAGCTGGGCGTGCGCTGCATGGCGGCCGGCATCTACGACGACCAGGCCAAGCTCGTGGCGGGCCTGTCCATCTCGGCCCCGGCCGACCGGCTGGAGGAAAGCTGGGTCGTGCGGCTGAAGGAGACCGCCGCGCAGATTTCGGCGGCGCTGGGCCACCGCGCCTGAAGGCCGGGCCCACCAAGCAAAAGCGGCGCATCAGCGCCGCTTTTTCGTTCAGGCGATGTCGCCGCGCTCAGAGCTTGGCCGCCGGTGCCGGCGCGGCCTCACCGGCCTGTTCGGACAGCCACTTGCGCATGCGCTCCGCATCGGCAATCCGCGAGGCCTTGCCGCTGGAATCCAGGAACACCATGATCAGCTGGCGACCCGCCATGCGGGCCTGCATGACCAGGCATTTGCCGGCCTCGTTGATGAAGCCGGTCTTCTGCAGGCCGATGTCCCACAGCGGGTTGGACAGCAGGCCGTTCGTCGAGCGGAACTGCACCAGCCGCTTGCCCAGCGCCACACGCGCCTCGCGTGACGTGGACAGGTCACGCAGCAGCGGCACCTGGCTGGTCACATTGACGAGCTTGGCCAGATCGGCAGCACTGCTCTGGTTGCGGCTCGACAGCCCCGTGGGCTCGACGTAATGCGTGTCGGCCATGCCCAGGCTCTGCGCCTTGGCGTTCATGGCGGCCACGAAGGCATCCAGCCCGCCAGGGTAGTTGCGGCCCAGCGCATGGGCGGCGCGGTTCTCGCTGGACATCAGCGCCAGGTGCAGCATGTCGCCGCGCGTCAGCGTCGTGCCGAAGGCCAGGCGCGAGCCCGTGCCCTTCTCGGTGTCCTTGTCGTCTTCGGTGACCGTGAGTTTCTCGTCCATCGACAAGCCGGACTCGACGACCACCAGCGCCGTCATCAGCTTGGTGATGGACGCGATGGGCAGCACGGCCTGCGGGTTCTTGGAGAAGAGCACCTCGTTGGTGTTCTGGTCCAGCACATAGGCCACGCTCGACCGCAGCGCGAGCGGGTCTTCCACCGCATGCAGGCCCGCAGCCATGCCGAAGGTGGGCACGGCGGGCGCAACGGGCTTGCGCACCGTCACAGGCCGGAGCTTGCGGACCTGGGTTGCGGCGGGCTTGGCCTTGATGACCTTGGTCTTGCTGGCGGTGGCGGCCTCGGCGGTGCCCATCGACATCAGGACCAGGCTCAAGAAAGCAACGGCAAAAGTCTTCAACGGAGTCCCCAACAGCAGGGTGGCAGTGTAAGTGCCAGCAAAAACATCGACAAGATAAGAACTTAAGCGCGATATCTCAAGTTAACTCTTGCCCCGCTCCCGCCAATGGCAAGGATTGCAGCCGGCTCAACGCTGCCCAGTAGGCCTGGGATGACAAGCTAGGGATATCGGGGGCAGCCCCGAGATGCCGATCAACCACGCCACCGGGCAGTTCGCCAGGATTCTGAGGGTAGCCGCACCGGCCGGCCCATCAAGCAACGGGATGATTACGCGGCAGATTGCACGCCTGGGGAAACCGGCGCAGCAGGCGCGGCAACGGTTACGTCGCTTACCGCTGCCCACCACGGCCGAGGCTCAGCCCTGGGCCGCCACCCGCTCCACCTTGCTCTGCAGCTTGTTCAGCGCCGACAGATAGGCCTTGGCGGAGGCCACGACGATGTCGGGGTCGGCGCCCACGCCGTTCACCACGCGTCCGGCATGTTGCAGCCGCACCGTCACCTCGCCCTGCGCCTCGGTGCTGCCACCCGTGATGGCGTTGACCGAGTACAGCAGCATTTCCGCACCCGACTCGACCACCGACTCGATCGCCCGCAGCGTGGCGTCCACAGGGCCGTTGCCGTCGCTCTCGGCGCGATGCTCCTGCGCACCCACGGCGAAGACGACGGCCGCGTGCGGGCGCTCGCCGGTTTCGCTGCGCTGGGCCAGCGACAGCAGCCGGAAGTGCTCCTGCTCGGCCGTCACGGACTCGTCCATCACCAGCGCAATGATGTCCTCGTCGAAGATCTCGTTCTTGCGGTCGGCCAGGTCCTTGAAGCGCTGGAAGGCCGCATTGACCTCGCCTTCGCTTTCGAGGTGGATACCCAGTTCCTGCAGCCGCTGCTTGAACGCGTTGCGGCCCGACAGCTTGCCCAGCACGATCTTGTTGGCCGCCCAGCCCACGTCCTCGGCGCGCATGATCTCGTAGGTGTCGCGCGCCTTCAGCACGCCGTCCTGGTGGATGCCGCTGGCATGCGCAAACGCATTGGCCCCGACGACCGCCTTGTTGGGCTGCACGACGAAGCCGGTGGTCTGCGACACCAGCTTGGACGCCGGCACGATCTGCGAGGTCTCGATGCCCACGTCCAGCCCGAAGTAGTCGCGCCGCGTCTTGACGGCCATGACCACCTCTTCGAGCGAACAGTTGCCCGCGCGCTCGCCCAGGCCGTTGATCGTGCACTCGATCTGGCGGGCGCCACCAATCTTCACGCCGGCCAGCGAATTCGCGACGGCCATACCCAGATCGTTGTGGCAGTGCACGCTCCAGATCGCCTTGTCGCTGTTGGGCACCTTCTCGCGCAGGCGGCGGATGAAGTCGCCGTAGAGCTCGGGGATGCCGTAGCCGACGGTGTCGGGGATGTTGATCGTGCCCGCACCTTCCTGGATGACGGCTTCGCAGACGCGGGCCAGGAAGTCGATGTCCGAGCGGTAGCCGTCTTCCGGCGAGAACTCGATGTCGCCGCACAGGTTGCGCGCGAAGCGCACCGCCAGCGTCGCCTGCGCCAGCACCTGCTCGCGCGTCATGCGCAGCTTCTTCTCCATGTGGAGCTCGCTGGTGGCGATGAATGTGTGGATGCGCGCGCGGCTGGCCCCGGCCAGCGCCTCGGCGGCGCGGGCGATGTCGCGGTCGTTGGCACGGGCCAGCGAGCAGACGGTGCTGTCCTTCACGGCCGCCGCGATGGCCTTGACCGCCTCGAAGTCGCCGTTGCTCGACGCCGCAAAGCCGGCCTCGATGACGTCGACCTTCATGCGTTCGAGCTGGCGGGCGATGCGCAGCTTTTCCTCGCGCGTCATCGACGCGCCGGGCGACTGCTCGCCGTCGCGCAGCGTGGTGTCGAAGATGATGAGCTTGTCGGTCATCGCACGTTCTCCTCTCGTTGTTGGGGCACGGCCAGCTCGGCACGCGACAGGCCGGACAGGATGGCCTGCATGGACGCACGCACGATGCTGCCATCGACGCCGACGCCGTAACGCGTCTGCTCGCCGACCCGGATCTCCAGGTAGGCCACCGCCCGGGCGTCTGCGCCGCTACCGATGGCGTGCTCGTGATAGTCCAGCACGCGCACATCCTGCCCCAACCGCGCCGACAGCGCGTTCACGAACGCGTCGATGGGCCCGTTGCCCTCGCCCTGCACATGGCCCATCCAGCCGCCCAGCACGACCTCGGCCGACAGTCGCATCGCCCCGCCCGCCTCCTCGGTCATCTGCGGTTGCACGACCGACGCGGCCGCATTGCCGATGCCGTATTCGCGCTCGAAGATGCCGTAGATGTCGGCGGCCGTCAGTTCCTTGCCGGCGTCGTCCATGACGCGCTGCACGACCTGGCTGAACTCGATCTGCAGCCGCCGCGGCAGCTCCAGGCCGTACTCGGCCTCGAGCAGATAGGCGATGCCGCCCTTGCCCGACTGGCTGTTCACGCGGATGACGGCGTCGTAGCTGCGGCCCAGGTCCTTGGGGTCGACCGGCAGGTAGGGCATGTCCCAGAGGTCGCCCTCCTTGCGTGCCGCGAAGGCCTTCTTGATCGCATCCTGGTGCGAGCCGGAGAAGGAGGTGTACACGAGATCGCCCACGTACGGATGGCGTGGGTGGACCGGGATCTGCGTGCAGTGCTCAACGCAGCGGCGCACCTCGTCGATATCCGAGAAGTCCAGCTGCGGGTCCACACCCTGGGTGTAGAGATTGAGTGCGATGTTGACGAGGTCGACGTTGCCGGTGCGCTCGCCATTGCCGAACAGGCAGCCCTCGATGCGGTCGGCGCCGGCCATCAAGGCCAGTTCACCCGCCGCCGTGCCGGTGCCACGGTCGTTGTGCGGATGCACGGACAGCACGATGGCGTCACGGCGCTCGAGGTGGCGGTGCATCCACTCGATCATGTCCGCGAAGATGTTGGGCGTGCTGTGCTCGACGGTGGACGGCAGGTTGATGATGCACTTGCGCTCCGGCGTCGGTTCCCACACGGCCGTGACCGCATCGACGACGCGCTTACTGAACGCCAGCTCCGTGCCGGAGAACATCTCGGGCGAGTACTCGAAACGCCAGTCCGTGCCCGGCCGCGCGGCAGCCAGCGCCTTGATCTGGCGGGCATGCGAGGCGGCGAGCTCCACGATGCCGTCCTCGTCCTGCCCCAGCACGACGCGCCGCATGACGGGCGCGACGGCGTTGTAGACGTGCACGATGACGCGCCGGGCCCCATCCAGCGATTCGAAGGTGCGCTCGATCAGGTGGGAACGCGCCTGCGTCAGCACCTGGATGGTCACGTCGTCGGGGATGTGGCCGCCGTCGATGAGCAGGCGGATGAAGTCGAACTCGGTCTGCGACGCCGACGGGAAACCGACCTCGATCTCCTTGAAGCCGATCTTCACCAGCTGCTGGAACATGCGCAGCTTGCGGGCGATGTCCATGGGCTCGATGAGCGCCTGGTTGCCGTCGCGCAGGTCGGTACTCAGCCAGATCGGCGCGCGGGTCAGCACGGCGTCGGGCCAGGTGCGGTCCGGCAGTGAGATCGGGGCGAAGGGTCGGTACTTGAGCTGCGGTTGCTTCAACATGGTGAGTCCATCCGTGAGTGGGTGGCGCAACCGGCAGCCTTGGAAAACACGAACGGCCCGCTGCGGTTGCAAACGGGCCGTTGGGGTCAGGTGAGCGTATAGGCGTGACTGACTAGCGAACCCGTGGTTCCTCTAGGGCTAGTAGCAGCAGGCCGATCGCGAAATTCATGGGAACGGAATCTAGCATGAAAGCCTATTGATGCAAGCCGCGTTCATCGGGCTCGTCGGTGCTCGTCGAGATCACGCTGACCGGCTTGCCCTTGGCCTTGCGCCAGCCGTAGATGACATAGCCGGACAGGCCGTAAACACAGAAGACACCGAAGAGAACGCGGGCCGGATCGAGTGCCGCAAGGCCGATGCCCAGCATCATGACCACCAGCACGATGAAGGGCACGCTGCGCCGCCGATCGAAGACTTTGAAGCTGTAGAAGGGCGCATTCGTCACCATCGAAAGCCCGGCGAACAGCGTCACGCCGTAAGCCACCCAGGCGATCCAGCTGCCAGCGGGCGGGCGAGATGTCTCGGCGCCGTCCACGAAGGCCCAGATCAGGCCCATGACGATGGCTGCCGCAGCCGGGCTGGGCAGGCCCTGGAAGTAGCGCTTGTCGACGACGCCGATGTTGACGTTGAAGCGCGCTAGCCGGAGTGCCGCGCCAGCGATGTAGACGAAGGCCGGAATCCAGCCCGGCTTGCCCATGTCCTTCAGGGCCCACATGTAGACGATCAGCGCCGGCGCGGCACCGAAGGCCACCATGTCGGACAGGCTGTCCATCTGCTCGCCAAAGGCGGACTGCGTGTTGGTCATGCGCGCGACGCGACCGTCCAGGCTGTCCAGGATGGCAGCGGCGAAGATGGCCACGCAGGCGACTTCGAAGCGGCCGTTCATGGCCATGACGATGGCGTAGAAGGCACTGAACAGCGCGCCCAGCGTGATGGCGTTGGGCAGCGCGTAGATGCCTTTGCGGCGGGGACGGGCGGCGACGTTGGGCTCGTCGTCGTCGATGGGGTCGGGAATCATGGGCGGCAGGATAGCGCAGGGGCCTGCTGACAAGCCCCGCCCAACGTCAAAACTAGCATGCGCCACCCGCTCTCACCGCGCGAACTGCGCGAAAGGCCACCATGCTGCAAGACCTCGACCCCGCTGCCCCTACCGACTTCGACTTCATCATGGGCGACTGGCAGGTGCTGCACGAGCGGCTGAACTCCCGATTAACCGGCTGCACCGAGTGGACGCGATTCGAAGGCCGCACGTCCACGCGCAAGACGCTGGGCGGCTGGGGCAACGTGGAAGACAACCTGCTCCACCTGCCGAGTGGCCCCTACCGCGCCGTGGCGCTGCGCTCCTTTGACAAGGCCACGGGCAGCTGGGCGATCTGGTGGCTGGATGGCCGCGCCCCGCATTGGCTGGACCTGCCCGTGCGCGGCGGCTTCGAAAACGGCGTCGGTCACTTCTACGCCGACGACCAGCTCGACGGTCGGCCCATCCGCGTGCGCTTCACCTGGTCCGTGCCGCAGGACGGGCACCCTCGCTGGGAGCAGGCCTTCTCGCCCGATGGCGGCGCGAGTTGGGAGACCAACTGGCGCATGCAGTTCATCCGCATCGGCACCTGAAAACGCAAAAGGCCGGCGCCTCGTGGCCCGGCCTTGCCAATCGTGCGGAACGCGGCGATTTAGTTCTTGGACTTGTCGACCAGCTTGTTGGCCTTGATCCAGGGCATCATCGCGCGCAGCTTTTCGCCGACCTGCTCGATGGGGTGCTCGGCCGTCAGGCGGCGGCGGCTCAGCAGCGTGGGGGCACCGGCCTTGTTTTCCAGGATGAAGGACTTGGCGTAGTCGCCGGTCTGGATGTCCTTCAGGCACTGGCGCATCGCTTCCTTGGTGGCGGAGGTGACGACCTTGGGGCCGGTCACGTACTCACCGTACTCGGCGTTGTTCGAGATCGAGTAGTTCATGTTCGCAATGCCGCCTTCGTAGATCAGGTCCACGATGAGCTTGAGCTCGTGCAGGCACTCGAAATAGGCCATCTCGGGGGCGTAGCCGGCTTCGGTCAGCGTCTCGAAGCCCGCCTTGATCAGCTCAACGGCGCCGCCGCACAGCACGGCTTGTTCGCCGAACAGGTCGGTCTCGGTTTCCTCGCGGAAGTTGGTCTCGATGATGCCGGCCTTGCCGCCGCCGTTGGCTGCGGCGTAGCTCAGGGCCAGGTCACGGGCCTTGCCGGACTTGTCGGCATAGACGGCGATCAGGTGAGGCACGCCGCCACCCTGGCGGTAGGTGCCACGCACGGTGTGGCCAGGGGCCTTGGGGGCCACCATCCAGACATCCAGGTCGGCGCGCGGCGTGACCTGGCCGTAGTGCACGTTGAAGCCGTGGGCAAAGGCCAGCGAGGCGCCCTGCTTGATGTTGGGCTCGACTTCGTTCTTGTAAACCTCGGCGATCTGCTCGTCGGGCAGCAGGATCATGACGACGTCGGCCGTCTTCACGGCCTCGGCGATCTCGGCGACCTTCAGGCCGGCGCCCTCGGCCTTGGACCAGGACGCGCCGCCGCGACGCAGCGCGACCGTGACCTTGCAGCCGCTGTCGTTCAGGTTCTGCGCGTGGGCATGGCCTTGCGAGCCGTAGCCGATGATGGTGACGTTCTTGCCCTTGATGAGGCTGAGATCGGCGTCCTTGTCGTAGTAGACGTTCATGGTGATTTCTCCAGGTTCAGCGGCTGATGGCCGGCGGGGCAAAAAGGGGGTGGGAAAGGGTCAGACGCGCAGAATGCGCTCGCCGCGGCCGATGCCGCTGGCACCGGTGCGGACGGTTTCCAGGATCGCCGCGCGGTCAATCGCGTCGATGAAGGCGTCGAGCTTGCCGGCGTCGCCGGTCAGCTCGATGGTGTAGGTTTTCTCGGTCACGTCGATGATGCGGCCACGGAAGATGTCGGCGGTGCGCTTCATCTCCTCGCGCTCCTTGCCGACGGCGCGCACCTTGATGAGCATCAGCTCACGCTCGGTGTAGTTGCCTTCGGTCAGGTCCACGACCTTGACGACCTCGATGAGGCGGTTCAGGTGCTTGGTGATCTGCTCGATGATCTCGTCGCTGCCCGTCGTGACGATGGTCATGCGCGACAGCGACGGGTCTTCCGTCGGCGCGACCGTCAGGCTCTCGATGTTGTAGCCACGGGCCGAGAACAGCCCGACGACGCGCGACAGCGCACCGGGCTCGTTCTCCAGGAGCAAAGCAATGATGTGTTTCATGGGAATCGTCCTTCGTGCTCTTCAGCACCGCTGGCGGTAACCAGCGCGCCTTGGCAACGCGTTCGAATCGTTGAGGAGGTTGCCTTCGTCGGCTGCTCCCGCCCTGCACCGCCGGTCTCGGCGAGGGCGGTCACCCTCGTCAAAGCCGCCGGCTTCAGGCGGTCACAGGTCTTCCGAGCCCAGCAGCATTTCCGAGATGCCCTTGCCCGCCTTGACCATGGGCCAGACGTTTTCGGTCGGATCGGTACGGATGTCGAGGAAGACCGTGCGGTCCTTCAGACGCATCGCTTCCTTCAGGGCGCCTTCCACGTCGCCAGGCTTCTGCACCAGCAGGCCGACATGGCCGTAGGCCTCGGCCAGCTTCACGAAGTCGGGCAGCGCGTCCATGTAGCTGTGCGAGTAGCGGCCCTCGTAGTCGAGCTGCTGCCACTGGCGCACCATGCCCAGGTAGCGGTTGTTCAGCGAGACGATCTTGACCGGCGTCTTGTACTGGAAGCAGGTCGACAGCTCCTGGATGCACATCTGGATGCTGCCCTCGCCGGTGATGCAGAACACGTCCGCATCCGGCTTGGCGAGCTTGATGCCCATCGCATAGGGCAGGCCCACGCCCATCGTGCCCAGGCCGCCGGAGTTGATCCAGCGGCGCGGCTGGTCGAACTTGTAGTACTGCGCAGCCCACATCTGGTGCTGGCCCACATCACTGGTGATGTAGGTCTCGCGGTCGCGCGTGAGCTTCCACAGCGTGTCGACGACCATCTGCGGCTTGATGACTTCGTCAGACGGCTTGTAGACCAGGCAGTCCTTGCGGCGCCATTCGTTGATCTGGTTCCACCAGGTGTTGACGGCATTGGCGTCGGGCTTGGCCTGCGCCTCCTTCAGCTGCGCAATCAGTTCCTGCAGCACGTCCTTCACATCACCCACGATGGGGATGTCGACGCGCACGCGCTTGGAGATCGACGACGGGTCGATGTCCACGTGGATGATCTTGCGCTCAACCGAGCCGAAATGCTTGGGGTTGCCGATGACGCGGTCGTCAAAACGCGCGCCCACGGCCAGCAGCACGTCGCAGTGCTGCATGGTCATGTTGGCCTCGTAGGTGCCGTGCATGCCCAGCATGCCCAGGAAGCGCGGGTCGGTCCCCGGCATGGCCCCGAGGCCCATCAGCGTATTGGTGCAGGGGAAGCCCAGTAGGTCCACTAACTCGCGCAGTTCCGCCGCGGCCTCGCCCAGGATCACGCCAC
>JACCDP010320706.1_pt1 | contig 10929 bp, 6 predicted proteins | sample 7445841 | NCBI WGS metagenome assembly JACCDP01 (sample SAMN15323441, study PRJNA562643) | freshwater metagenome | isolation source: river surface water | place: USA:Blue River Watershed | collected 2017-08-17
ATTTGACTATAAAAAAAGCCCCCCGATAATTCGGAGGGCTTTTTTATATATTCTAACAATAATACTAGAAGTTAGAAGCTACACCAGTATCCCACCATAAGCGTGTAGATATGTCATTTTTAGTAGCACCCATTTTAGAAAGTGCATCAGCTACACCAGCAGCATTACCTGTTACCTCACCAGCTATAAATGGCCATCTTTTAGGGAATTGACCAGCAGGGATTACACCCCACTCATCACCAGAATCATTTCTAGCCGCAGAAGGAATTTTAGGATATCCTGTTCTTCTGTGGTCTACCCATGCTTCCAAAGTATTGGTAAATGTTGCAAGGTATTTTTGGGTTATGATTTTTTCAAGCTTTAACTCTCTTGAATCAGCTTCGTCCCAAGCAACCGTAATTGTTGAAGCAGCTGTAAAGTTATTGCGAGAATCAACTGGATCAACATAGTTGATAGGCTTGCTTGTTGCATCCGCTAAATAAGTGTCTACACCACCAGCTCCCCAATCAGCAAATGACAATTTAACACCATTTTCGTAGTTGGTTTTTGCGTCACCTGCACCTGTCCAACCTCTTAAAGCAGCTTCTGCTCTTAAGAATGCAACTTCTGAAGCAGTAATATGTCTTCTTGTTTGAACGCTATTAAAATCAGTTGAAACCTTAGAGAAGGGAACACGTTGAATTTTAGCATCTAAATAAGCGCCATTTCTAATTCCTTTGTATGGAACAGTAGGATGATCTGCGTATAAGCTAGGATCAGTAACCGGAGAGAAGTACTTAGAAATTCTTCCATCTTTTAAGCCCACCATAAATGATTCAATTGGACCACCCATTCGAGTGTCATCCCATTGGAAACATATCATACCTACGGGCATGATATTACCAAGTAATGAGATGTTGAAATTGTCAGCGTTTGTTGAAATTAAACCAGCTGCGTCAGCCATTGCTTTTTCCCCTTGTGCTTTTGCAAGTGTAGGGTTAACTTTTGAAATACGCATCGCAAGTTTTAAACGAAGAGAGTTAACCACTTTTTGCCAAGCTGGAATACTACCCTTAAAGCTTGGGTCAAATTTAGCAAAACCAGCATATGCTTTGTTTGCATTAAATTCTGACTGGATTGTGTCTAATTGTGCAAAAAACGTGTTGTATAAATCAGATTCTTTGTCATATAAAACAGTCGCAGCGGTTGAACCGTAATTTGAATAAATTACAGGTCCATGTATTGCAGATACTCTAGACATTGATAAAATTCTGATCAGTTTTGCCCAAGTAGCAAACATAGGCAAACCGTTTTCTTGTGCTAAACGGATAACTTGTCTTGCTGGAGACATTACGTTACCATATTGACGACCCCAATAAGAGTTCCAACGTACATAATAAGTTGTGTTATTAACATTACTTGTAAATGGAGTAGGGGTATTCATAAAGCCCATCCAAGAATCGTAACATAAGTCTTCTTGGGTTTGACTACCCTGATTACCATGCAGCTCGTACAACATACCTGCAAAAGGCGAACCTACCAGGTTGAAGTCTTGCTTAAGCATCTCATCAGAAATTTGATTCGGATTCTGATTGGTTGATTGGAAATCTTTAGTACAAGATCCAAAAGCAATTAGAATGATTGATGCAATAAATAATTGTTTCATACTAAATTGTATTTAAAAAATTTTTAGAAAGTAAACTTGACGTTAACACCATAAGATCTTGTTGCAGGTAAACCAAATACGTCGTTAGACTGCATACCGTTACCAGTACTCATAGCTTGTTCAGGATCAAATGGAGCTTCTTTAAACAAGAAGAATAAGTTACGACCCACTAATGAGAAGTTAGCTTCTTTGATTAAAGATTTTGCGTTATTAGATTTTAAGTTGTAACCTAAAACTAATTGACCTACTCTTACGTTTGTTCTAGAAAATAAATATGGTTCCATGATACCATTTCTATCACCAACAGCTGAGAAAAAGATTGCTGGATCAATAGTAGATACTGGATTACCGTTTTGTACCGCGTTAATTGGCATACCACCTTTGTCTCTGTATTCTGCTGTTCTAGCACTTGCACCATAAGAATCTAAGAAAGCTTCTGTTTTAGAGAAAGCAACACCACCAAATTTACCTTGTACAAGTACAGACGCAAACCAGTTGTTGTATGTGAAGTTGTTGTTCCAACCTAATAAGAAATCAGGATTAACATTACCTACTTTTTCTTGTAATGCACCTCTTGTTGGAGCACCAGTAGTTGAATTTAAAATGATACGACCAGAAGCGTCTCTTGCAAATTTGTGGATCCAAAGATCGTTAAAAGAACCACCAGCTCTGATTACTGATGCAAAACCTTCATCATTACCACCAACTTGGTAGTTAGGGTTAGAAGCGATTAACTCAACAATTTTGTTGGTGTTACGAGAAACGTTTACAGATGATTTCCAAGAGAAGTTGCTTGTGCTAACTACTTGTGCATCTAATGTTAATTCAAAACCTTGGTTTTCAATTCTACCTGCGTTTACATAATAAGATGTAAAGCCTGAACCTGATGGAGCAGCAAGAGATAAGAATTGGTTAGTGCTCACATCTTTATATACTGTGAAATCTAAACCAATTTTGTTTTTAAACATTTTCATTTCTAAACCAAATTCTGTACCCTCAATAATTTCAGGTTTTAAGTTGGTGAAAGGGACTTGTGTATTTCTTGCAATACCACCGATACCTGTAGGGCCACCAGCTGCATTAATAGAGTTCCATGGGTTAACAACGTTAAAAGGAACTTCATTACCAGTTTGAGAATAAGAACCTCTCACTTTCATGAAAGAGATAGCTTCTGGTAAATCGATCATTTGGCTAACAATACCAGATAAACCAAATGCTGGATATAGGTAAGATTGGTTGCCAGTAAGTGCAAGGGTAGAAGCCCAGTCGTTACGAGCAGATACATCTACATACAACATGTCTTTGTAACCAAATTGTAAATTCGCAAAAGCACCTTGTTTGATGGTTCTGTTAATGGTTTGGTTGAAAATAATGTTGTAAGGCATGTTCGCAAACGTAAAGAAGTTAGGATACATCAAAGAAATTGTACCGTTACCAACGTTCATACCATTGTTGAATGTATTTTTTTGGTAGCTCGCACCTGCTAATGCAGTTAGAGATAAGTCTCCAAAATTGTTATTGTACGTAAAGATTCCGTCGGCGTATAAAGCCTGATCATTGTATTTGGTATAAGACCAAGTACCATTAGGGCTAACACTTACAGAGTTTCCGCCTGCTGCCCAACGGTTGTCACGAAGCATGTTGTTGTAATCAATGTTACCTCTTGTTTCAAACTTTAGGTTTTTTGCAATATCGTAAGAAAGTTTCACGTTTGCAATAACACGGTGTGAAGTTTGAAGTTTAGAGTTATTATTGATTTCCCAGTAAGGGTTGTTTTGTTTTTCTTCAGTAGAATACCAACTCATTCTGTTAATATTTCTTGCAGCATCAAAAACTTGATAATTGGTTTTGTATGCATTGAAATCTCTTTCACGTGCAAATAAATATAAACCAGTTAATGGGTTGTTATAGTAACCAGCACCCGGACGGTTTTTTGTTTCTTCGTAAGCGAAAATCACGTTAGAACTAACAGTTACTTTGTTGTCAAATAACTTAGTAGATTGGTTTAAAGTGATATTGTGCTTAGCATAAGTGTTTGTTGGCATAACACCTCTAACACTCATGTTTGCATAAGAGAAGAAAGCTGTTGTTTTATCATTACCACCACTCACAGAAATTGAGTTAGTAACGTTTACGCCTCTTTGAAAAAATTCATTTACGTAATTGTTTTGGTAGTAGTTAGATTTAGTTTTAGACCAGTTGTAGTCAGAACCATTAACCGCACCATAAGAAAACTGTAAATCAGGTAATTCAGATACTTGATCAACAATCGTACTGTGGTTAAAATCTACTTGAGTTTTGCCTGCTTTACCTTTTTTAGTAGTGATAACGATTACACCGTTTGCACCTTGGCTACCGTAAAGGATAGAAGCGTTTGCGCCTCTTAATACGTTTACAGTTTCAATGTCGGCAGGGTTGATAGAAGATAAACCATCACCACCATCAGTACCACCGTAAGAACCAGGCTGACCACCTTTGTTGTTTACCATTGGGATACCATCGATAACGTATAACGCTTCTGATGTTCCGATAAGTGATTTAGCACCTCTTAGTACTGCTTTGGTAGAACCACCAGCACCTGAGCTACTAATTTTAATGTCTAGACCGGCTGCTTTACCACTAAGGGCATCCATAAAGTTAAAGTTGGCAGCTTTTCTTAATTCGTCACCACTTACTTGTTGAGAAGCATAGCCTAGGGCTTTTTTCTCACGCTTGATACCAAGTGCAGTAACTACTACATCGCCTAAATCAGAAGATGCAGTTGATAATGAAACTGAAACTTTACTTTGTGAACCAGAGACTGAAACTTCTTTGGTTGCAAAGCCTAGAGATGATATCTCTAATGTTACGTTACCTGCTGGAGCATTTAAACTAAATGTACCATCAGTCTTAGTTGAAGTTGCAGTACTACTACCCTTGATTTTAACGGTAGCAGAAGCAACTGCTTTGTTGTCCGGACCAGTTACGGTACCAGAAACTTGTCGTGTTTGTGCAAATGTCGCAGACATCATGCACAGCACAGAACAAAAAATTAAAAGCAAACTTTTCATAAGATTTTGTTTGGTCTGTTTAATAATGAATTAATAAGTGAATTTGGGCAAGCAAATTCATTATAATGTTAGTTATAAATCATTAAAATGCCAAATTATTCAGCGAATTTGAGAGTAAATACACCGAAATATGTTAAAATTCAGGAATTTGGGGATAAAATTTTGTCATTATGTGCAAAACACATGACAATTACTTTTTAAGGATGGTTCCTATCTCTTTCATGAGCAAAGGAATGCCAGGCTTTATCATTTCACCATGGTCAAAACCTTGTAGCTCAAAAAGCTTTACAAGCTGGTTTTCAATCACTTTCATCATTCTAAAAAAGTAGGCGTTTTCTTCATATCTACCTAGTAATTCCTTTTCTCTATCACCCGTAATTAAAATAATGGGTGGCGTTTCTTTTTTGATATGATAAAGTGGCGCGTATCTATCAATTAAAGGTTGGTATTTTGAAATGCCATTTTCGTCTCTAATCGTATAGTGTGAAATAACTTGTGGACTTAATGGAATAAGACCTGCAATTTGATTGGTATTGATGCCATGTTTTGCCAACCATTTGTTTTCGAGTCCTATCATAAGGTCTAAATATCCACCCGCCGAATGTCCGGATAAAAATATTTGTTTAACGTTTCCATTATATTGTGCAATGTTCTGAAACACCCACGCAGTGCTTGCAGCAGCGTCTTCGATGTAAGTAGGGGCTTTTGCTTTTGGACTTAACCTGTATTCAACAGAAACAATTAAATAACCATAATCTAGCAATTCTTTTGGAATGGCTTTGGTGCCGCCCGTAAGGCCACCTCCATGATACCAGACAATAACAGGAGCATTTGTTTTTCCAATGGGTTTATAAATATCTAGTAAACATTGTTCTTTGATATAATTGTTAGAACTGCGCGTAGATTCGGGGTAGTAGGGGATATTTTTTGATACTTCGTAATTGCTATTGATTTGTGCTTTCGCAAAGAAAGAAATGGACACAAAAATTAACAAGCATATGTTTTTGATCATTGTTTTCATGGGCACTAAATTAAATGAATTCTAATAACCTAGCAATTACAAACAACTATCTCTTTATTTTAAGTAAATTTGACCCTGAATAAGTAGCAATGGATAAAGCGTTACAACAATTAGCAGGGCAACTGCACGGTGATTTGTTTTTTGACAAAACCATGCGCACCCTCTATGCCACAGACGCTTCAAGTTACCGTGAGATGCCACTAGCCGTGGCGATACCAAAATCAAAGGCTGATATTGCTACTTTAATTTCATTTGCTGCTGCTAATAACACTTCATTAATTCCGCGAACAGCGGGGACATCGCTTGCAGGACAGGTGGTTGGAAATGGTATTGTGGTGGATGTATCTAAACACTTTACAAAAATTTTAGAGTTAAATAAAGAGGAAGGGTGGGTGCGTGTGGAACCTGGTGTGATAAGAGATGAACTCAATTTATTTTTAAAACCACATGGTTTGTTTTTTGGCCCCGAAACATCAACTGCCAATAGAGCCATGATTGGTGGTATGGTGGGCAATAATTCTTGTGGATCCAATTCCGTTATTTATAAAAGTACGCGTGAGCATTTATTGGAAGTGACTGCTTTTTTAAGTGATGGATCTGAGGTTGTGTTTAATACCATAACCAATGATGATTTTCATGTTAAATGTGCGTTGGATAGTTTAGAAGGAAAAATTTATAAGTCGTTAAGATCTATGCTTAGCAACTATGAGAACCAGCAAGAAATAAAAAAAGAATTTCCTAAAAAATCTATTGTTCGCCGTAATACCGGTTATGCCATTGACATATTAGTTGACACGAGCCCATTTACTGCGGGTGGCCCAGCATTTAATTTTTGTAATTTAATTGCAGGATCAGAGGGTACACTTGCATTTATCACCGAAATAAAATTACAAGTAGTACCAGCACCTGCCAAAGAAACAGGTTTATTGTGTGTGCATTTTAATACGATTGATGAATCATTACACGCTAATTTAATTGGACTTAAATACAACCCTAGTGCCAGTGAATTAATTGATCATTATATTTTAGAATGCACCAAAGAAAATAAAGAACAAAGTAAAAACCGTTTTTTTGTAAAAGGTGATCCGGGTGCTATTTTGGTGATTGAATTTGTTAGAGAAACACGTGAAGAAATTATAGCACTTACAAATGCAGTTGAAGCCGATATGCGCGCTGCTGGACTGGGGTATCATTTTCCTGTTTTATTTGGCGCCGATACCAAAAAAATATGGACACTGCGCAAAGCAGGGCTAGGGCTTTTAAGTAATTTACCCGGTGACGAAAAAGCAGTGCCCGTTATTGAAGATACAGCAGTAGATGTGTATGATTTACCCAATTATATTAGAGAATTTAATGAAATATTGAAAAGGCACGGACTCTACTCCGTACACTACGCCCACGCAGGTTCTGGTGAAATTCATTTAAGACCTATTATTAATTTAAAAACAAAAGAAGGCAATGCTTTATTTAGAACCATTGCCGAAGAAGTGGCAACACTTGTAAAAAAATATGATGGCTCATTAAGTGGCGAGCATGGCGATGGTCGTTTGCGTGGTGAATTTATCAAGCAAATGGTGGGTGAAAAAAATTACAAATTATTACGTGAGCTAAAATATACTTGGGATCCAAAAGGAATTTTTAATCCTAACAAAATTGTAGATACGCCGTCTATGAATAGCATGCTCAGGTATGAACCAGGGCAAAGCACACCCGCTTTTGAAACTATTTTTAGATTTCACAAGCAAGATATTTTACAACACGCCGAGCAGTGCAACGGATCTGGTGATTGTCGTAAAACGCATTTGTCGGGTGGTACCATGTGTCCATCTTATATGGCTACCCGAAACGAAAAAGATACAACCAGGGCTAGAGCTAATATTTTACGTGAATTTTTAACGCATTCTACCGAGCAAAATAGATATAACCATAAAGAAATTTATGAAGTAATGAGCCTTTGTCTAAGTTGCAAAGCGTGTAAAACAGAGTGTCCATCAAATGTTGATATGGCTAAATTAAAAGCCGAGTTTTTACAACATTATTATGATGCCAATGGTGTTCCATTTAGATCAAAACTGATAGCTAATTTTACCGCAGCTGCTAAGTTTGGTTCCCTCATGCCTAGGCTTTATAATTTTGCAGTATCTAATATTGTAACTGGTTCTATTATCAAAGCCGTATCTGGTTTTGCTATTAAAAGATCTATGCCAACTTTATCTGTGCAAACATTACAGCACTGGTATCAAAAAAATTATGTGGCACCAAAATCACCTATAAAAACGGTGTATTTATTTTGCGACGAGTTTACCAATTACAATGATGCGCATATTGGTATTAAAGCTGTGCAATTGTTAACCGCACTTGGTTATGCAGTGGAGATACCGGTTCATGAAGAGAGTGGGCGAACATGGTTGTCAAAGGGGCTTGTTAGAAAGGCAAAAATTATTGCCAATAAAAATATTGAATTGTTAAGTGGGTTGGTTACTGCTGAACGCCCATTAATTGGTATTGAGCCATCTGCTATTTTAACTTTTAGAGATGAATATCCTGATTTAGCTACCGATGCTAATTTAATAGCAGCAAATCATTTATCGGCTAATAGTTTTTATATCGATGAATTTTTAGCCAAAGAAATGGCTACAGGAAATATTTCAAAAGATAAGTTTACTACAAATAATAAATCTCTATTACTACATGGTCATTGCCAGCAAAAAGCCATTGGATCTATGTCAGATTCAGTTGCTGTGTTGTCTTTTCCTAGTAATTATAGGGTTGAAACCATCCCATCGGGATGTTGTGGTATGGCAGGGTCTTTTGGATACGAAAAAGAGCATTACGATGTTTCTATGCAAATTGGGGAGCTTGTGTTGTTTCCGAAGGTTAAAGCAAACGCCAGTACATGCACTGTTTCTGCTCCGGGTACGAGTTGCAGGCATCAAATTAAGGATGGAACGGGCGAAAAGGCCCTGCATCCCGTCGAAGTGCTCTATGAGGCGCTTGTTTAATTTTCTTAAAATATTTGTTTTAATTTTCTAAGAATTATTTGTTGAATATAATTTTTACTACTAACTTTGTAATTCAAAGTACTTTTAATTTTATTTTATGAATCAAGAACAAGAACAGTTACAGGCACTTAGAGGGATTAAACAACTGATGGAGCGTTCCAGCAAGTTTTCATCTATTAGTGGAGTTGCAGGAGTAGTAGTAGGCATTTTGGCAACCCTAGTATTTGCAGGCATTACCTATTTTAATATCACAAGCTTAACTGATTTAGCGGGTGTGTTTACAATAACATTGGCGGTTTCTTTAATAGCTGGCCTTTATTTTTCGATTAAAAAGGCAAAAAAGAGAAATGAAAAAGTTTGGGATAGCACAGCTAAACGTTTTGTGCTCAACTTTTTTATACCCTTAATAGTTGGAGGAATAATGTGTTTGCTATTTGCTTACCACCAATTGTTTCAATTTATACCTTCTTTGATGTTGGTATTTTATGGTATGGCTTTATTAAACGCCAGTAAGTTTTCAATAGATACTATTTGGTATTTGGCGCTGCTTGAATTACTACTTGGAATTTTTGCAGCATTTTTTGTAGATGCTGGGTTGTGGTTTTGGATGATAGGTTTTGGGTTGTTACACATTGTGTATGGCTTAATTATTTATTATAAATACGAGCAGTGAAATATTTTATAGATACATTAAATAAGGCTTTTGAAAGCAGGATAAGGCTAGGCATTATGTCTATATTAATGGTCAATGACCAAGTAAATTTTACGATGCTAAAAGACCTGCTTGATATTACCGATGGTAATGTGGCAAGTCATATTAGTGGTCTTGAAAAGCTAGGTTATTTAACAGTGACCAAACAATTTATAGGAAAAAAAACAAACACTTCTTACGCGGCTACCGAATCTGGCAAAGCCGCTTTTACTGAACACGTAAAGGCATTAGAAAAATTATTACAAACAAAAATTTAGATATGAAAAATTTAATCATCGAAAATATTAGTAATCCAGCAGCGCTTGAATTATTGTACCGTAATGATGCTGCTCAATTTAAATTATCATTTAACTCAGTGTATGAGAGTATTAAAGACGAGCCTGAGGCAAGGGTTTGGCATGAACGCTTACATTATGTGCAACCAGGTGTAAACTGGGGAAACAAAAATGAGTTGTGGATGGTTATTTGTATTGCTGCTGTCGCATCAATTGTTTCACTTGTCCCTAATTTTATAAAAATTGAACAAGATGTTTATTATTCGCGCAATATTGGGTTGATATTATTTGGTGCATTAATGGCTTATTTTATTGTTAAGCAAAAGCAGGTTTTATCTAGTATTATAATTCCGGTTGTAATTACAATAGCCTCTGTGGTATATATGAATTTACTGCCTAATTTACCCAAGAGCGATTCTATTGTTCAGGCGGCCATTCATATGCCACTATTATTATGGGTTGTTTTTGGATATGTTTTTATGAATGGAGGTTTTACAAAAAGTAATAGTAGAATTTCATTTTTACGGTTCAATGGTGATTTTATGGTGATGTCCGGCCTTATGCTCATTGCGGGAGGATTATTTTGCGGTATAACCATTGGGTTATTTTCATTGATAGGCGTTAGAATTGAAAACTATTTTCAAGATTATATAATACCCATTGGATTAGCATCGATACCTGTTGTAGCGGCATTTTTGGTTCAAAACAACAAGCAGTTGGTAAGTAAAATATCCCCTGTTATAGCCAGGATTTTTACGCCCATTGTTTTTGTTACCCTCTTTATATTCATTGCAACTGTTATTGCAACTGGTAACTATCCCAACTCAAATAGAGACTTTTTGATGCTATTTAATGTTTTATTGGTAGCTGTTATGGCACTTATCTTGTTTTCATTAACAGAAATTACCAAGTCATCGGATCAAAAAATGAACCAATGGTTGCTACTAGGATTATCCGTTTTAACCATTGTGGTTAACATTATTGCGCTTTCTTCTATTTCATACCGTATTAGTAGCTATGGATTTTCGCCAAATAGGCTCTCCGTACTTGGAGCCGATTTGCTCATTTTGTTTAACCTGATACTCGTTAGTCGTAAATTATTTTTGATAGTAAGAGGCAAAGTTGGGGTGGAAGAAGTGGAGCAAAGTATTGCTATGTTCTTACCAGTTTATTTTATTTGGACTGCTTTTGTTGCTTTTGGATTCCCAATTTTGTTTTCAATGA
>JACCDP010320656.1_pt1 | contig 10926 bp, 18 predicted proteins | sample 7445841 | NCBI WGS metagenome assembly JACCDP01 (sample SAMN15323441, study PRJNA562643) | freshwater metagenome | isolation source: river surface water | place: USA:Blue River Watershed | collected 2017-08-17
CACCCCGCCGCGAGTGGCAGTCGTTGAGCGAGGAGGAAGTCAAAGATCTCGCAGGGGAGGATGACATATTTGGGGCCATCATTGAGTTTGCCCGCGCCGTCGAGCGAGCGCTGAAGGAGAAGAACAATGGCTGACCAACCCGAAGCCATCAGCAAACCACGGCACCGCCACGAGCGAAACAGTTGGCTTATTTGTGGCGGGCATATTGAGTGGTGCTATCAATGCGGCGCATGGCGGAACTTGCGCCATGTGACGCAAAACAATCTCGTTGCTGCCAGTAAATGGCACAGGCCGAGTGGCATCGGCGGACCGAACCCGGCGCTGAAGGAGAAGAACGCATGACCCAAGACGACATCCTACGCATGGAGCGGGAGGCCAACCGCTATGCCAGCAAACAGACAGGCGATAGCTTTGAGTGGCAAGGAATACGCGACGAACGCTTCGCCGCCCTCGTCGCCGCAGCCCAGCGCGAAAAACTCGCCCACTGGATGAGAAGCATGGGCTACGCCGCCCACGGCGACACCATCGAAGACCTGCTGGACCACCTCGGCACGCAGATTTCCGCAGGCTTGGAGGTTGAGGTGCTGATGGAGCGCGAAGCCTGCGCCGAATTGGTTGAAAACATGGACGTGCAGCACCCGAAATACATCGCCGCAGACATCCGCGCAAGGAGGAACACATGACCCTCCCCGCCGACGTCGCCCGCTGCCTCGGCTACGGTGCTGATGAGTGCAGCACCTGCCGAAGATACACCGACCCGCCGCATGAGCGGCAAGTATGGACCGGCCCCTGGGAACTCGAAGGGGTCCCCTGTGAAATGAGGATACCAATATGCACGACCCAGTCAATCACCCCCAGCACTACACTGAGCATCCGTCAGGTGTCGAGTGCATACAAATTACCGAGCACATGACCTTTTGTCTTGGCAATGCTGTCAAGTACATCTGGCGTGCCGACCTGAAACACGACGTCATCGAGGATCTCAAGAAAGCCCGGTGATATATCGACAGAGAAATTAAGAGGAGAGAAGGTGGCAAGGACTGACAACATCCAAAAGTGGGCTGACATGCTGGCCCTGTGGGTCGAGGCACCCCGCACAGTCAACGAGCTGGCAACGCTGACCGGACTCGACAGAGGTGTCATCTATCGCTGGCGCAAGGTTCTGGAAGAAGAAGGTCTTATCTTCCGATGCGGAAGGACAGACACCAAGGCTTCCATATGGATCTGGCATCCAATGAAGAGGGGCAAACATTGATTGAACTCATCGTCATCGCCAACATCGTTGGCACACTGGTCCTCTTGTTGTGGTGCGAATGATGCACCCATCAGGACTGACGCGCGCCCGCTGGGCGTGGCCCTTCAAGACCGACGCGGAGCGCGTACTGGTCGCACGGTGGTTCGCCAAGCAAGACCGCGCCCAACGTGGGCAAGGTGAACCTGCACTGTTCTGAGAGACACACATGCCTTACAACACCGACCACCCACCGAAGATTGCGGACCTCATCGCACTATTGATCAAGGCACCGCGCACAGGGCGTGAGCTTGCGGAACTGACAGGTATGCACCTGAGCACCGTCCGTGCTTACCTCTTCGCCTTCCACGCCGAGGGCTTCATCCACTACGAAGAACCAGCGCACCCCACGAAACCGCGCGTCTACGTCTGGGACACTTCGTCGTTGTCGCCGCAAAAGCCGACACAAAGCTGATACAATCAAGCTACTCCGTCCCGTAACGGTCAGGGACAGATACCTGTATGCAGACAACACCTCGCACATGTAGCGCTGCATCCAGTACTTACGGCGAACCGTTCTCGGTTGCCAACGAGAAAGCCGTGGTGATCCGATCACCCAGAGATCAGGGGAGGCTGGGAATGTGCGTTTCCTCCCCTACCAAACACATCAACCCCGTAGCGGTCAGGGGTTGGGCTCCACGGAGGCAGTAGTATGCATCGCACATGCGAACCTGTCGCCGCACTTATGGCAAACCGCTCTCGTTGGCGCGAGAGAGCCTAAGTGGCTTTCATACCCAGAAGTCGGGGGAGGCTGGGAATGTGCGTCTCCTCCCCCGCCCAACAAGGAAACTAAATGGCAAAGACACCAGAGAAAATCGTCAAGGACATGTGCGTTGCTGTGTTGAAGACATACGGCGCATATCATTTCTTCCCCGTCATGGGCGGCTACGGACGCTCAGGCGTCCCGGACATCATTGCTTGCCTCAACGGCAAGTTCATCGGCATCGAATGCAAAGCGGGCTTCAACAAGACAACCGCGCTGCAAGACAAAGAGCTTGCGGCCATATCCGCAGCAGGGGGCACAACGCTAGTCGTGCGCGAAGACACGATCAACTTACTCATCGACACGCTCAGGAGCATCAAACATGGACTTTAATGATCTGCTCAAAGACACGCAACGGTTGCTTGAAGTAGCCGGTACGCTAGACCAAGACCATCAAGCAGCCATACTGCGCAGCGTACGCGCGCTGCTGTTTTGCGCCACAACGCAGAAAGCACACGGCGCGTTCGTCTGGGTCGACGGCGATTCGCTGTTGTGCATCGACGGCATCAACGCCACGCATTTGGACGTACTCGTGCTGTTGCGCACAGCGCATGACTCGTTTCTGGAGTCGTTCCAACAAGACGCCGCCACCGCAACGCAGAACGAAGTACATTGAGCAAGCCGCCATTCGACCGCATACTGGCGGTGGACTTCGAGACGTCCTGGGGGCGCGAGGTCAAGCTCGGGTTCTCGTGCCAGACCAACGAGGAGTACCTGCGCGACCCGCGCTTCAAGGCGTGGGGGCTGTCGTGGAAGGAGGTCGGGACGGACAACAAGGCCGTCTGGGTCCGCCGCAACGGCGTCCAAGACTGGGCGGACAGCATCGACTGGACGCGCACCGCGCTCGTCTGCCAGAACACCCAGTTCGACGGCAGCATCCTGTCGTGGCACTACGGCGTGCAGCCGTGCTTCATGTTCGACACGCTCAGCATGGGCCGCGCCCTGCACGGCGTCGAGGTGGGCAACAGCCTGAAGGTGCTGGCCGAGCGCTACGGTCTGCCGCCCAAGGGAGACGGGCTCAGCCCGTCCGAGAACATCCTCGATGAGCTGCCCTTCGACGTCGAGCAGACACTGGCCGACTACTGCAAGCACGACACGTGGCTGTGCGAGCAGATCTTCCTGCGCATGCTGCCCGGGTATCCGACCAAGGAGCTGCGCCTGATCGACCTGACCCTGCGCATGTACACGCGCCCGCTGCTGGTGCTGGACGGGACGATGCTGGAGCCCGCCATCGAGGAAGAGCGCCAAGCACGGGAGGAGCTGCTCACTCGCCTGGGCGTGGAGGAGGCGGCGCTGGCGTCCAACGACAAGTTCGCCGCCGTGCTGGAGGGCATGGGCGTCGAGCCGCCGACGAAAGTCAGCAAGACCACCGGGGAGAAGACGTTCGCGTTCGCCAAGAACGACGCGCTGTTCCAGGCGATGATGAACTCCGACAACGAGGCCGTCGCCCTGCTGTGCGAGGCGCGGCTGATGGTCAAGTCCACGCTCCAGCGCACCCGTGCACAACGGTTCCTCGACATCTCGCGGCGCGGGCCGCTGCCCTTCCCGGTCAACTACTACGGCGCCGCCACGGGCCGGTACACGGCCAGCAAGGGCAGTCAGATCAACCTCCAGAACCTCAAGCGCGGGAGCTTTCTGCGCAAGGCCATCACCGCCCCCGAGGGCCACGTGCTGGTGGTGGGAGACCTGTCCCAGATCGAGCCGCGCGTGCTGGCGTGGCTGGCTGACTACGGCACGCTGCTCGACATCTTCAAGGGTGGCGGTGACCCCTACGCCACGTTCGGCTCGGGCATGTTCAACATCCCCGGGATGACCAAGGACTCCCACCCGGTGGAGCGGCAGAGCGCCAAGTCGGCGCTGCTGGGGTGCGGGTATCAGCTTGGCTGGGCGAGCTTCGCTGCGCAGCTCCTCACCGGGTTCCTCGGGGCGCCGCCCAAGCGCTACACGAAGGCCGAGGCGCGGCAGCTCGGCGTGACGTCACGAGACGTCGACATCTTCATCGGCTCCGAACACCTCGTCAAGGCGATGGAGGCCATCCCGCACTCCTGCACGGCGCAGGAGCTGCTCATCCACTGCCTCGCCGCCCAGGCCATCATCACCCGGTACCGCGCCACGGCGCAGCCCGTCGTGCGTCTGTGGGAACTCTTCCAGAACCTCATCACCCACAGCCTGTACAAGGGCAACGAGTACCGCCACAAGTGCCTGACCTTCCGCAAGGAGGAGATCGTCTTGCCAAACGGCATGAGCTTGCGGTATCCTGACCTCAAGCCCGAAGGCGACGGGCGGCGCATCCAGTGGACGTACGCGGACGGCAAGAAGCGGTCGAAGCTGTACGCCGGGAAGATCACCAACAACGTCGTCCAAGGCACCGCGCGGATCGTGATGACCGACGGGATGCTCCGTATCGACAAACGCTACCCTGTGGCGGGCACGGTGCATGACGAGGCCATCGCAGTCGCGCCGGAGAGCGAAGCGGAAGACGCCAAGACATGGGTCTTGGCGCAGATGACTATTGAGCCTTCATACTTGCCGGGGATTCCGCTATCGGCAAGCGGAGGCATGCACAAACGCTATGGACTTGCAAAAGACTGACATCGTTGACTACGCAGCCCCCATGATCCGCATGGAGCAAATGATGCGTAAGGTTCATGACCTGTGCCTAGTGCACAGGTACGAAGAAGCCCGAGACGTGACGATCGAACTCGGTGCAGAAGCGCGCATGCTTCAGCATGTGCTCAAGTTGATGGACGAAAAGGAGAAAGCACTGTATGGAAATACCAAAGCAGATCAAGGTCGGCAAGAAGCTGTACATCGTCAACCAGCGCGCCAAGCCGAGGAAGCGATTCACGGTTGGTGAGGTCAACTACGACGCCAAGTACATCGACGTCGTCACGCACAGCAATTTCACGGGCCGCGCATTCAAGCGCGAGGAGCTTTACGACACGTTCTGGCATGAGCTGACGCATGCCATTCTTCACGAGATGGGCAGTCCGCTGCACAACGACGAAGCGTTCGTGACCGAGTTCTCCAGCCTGCTCAACAAAGCCATCCTCTCGGCTAAGTTCTGATGACAACTCCCATCACATGGTCGCACAGCGGGCTCAAGGATTTCGAGGGTTGCGCACGGCGCTACCACGAAGTCAAGGTGCTCAAGAAGTTCCCGTTCAAGGACACCAAGCACACCATCTACGGCAAGGACGTACACAAAGCCATCGAGCTGTACGGCAAGGACAACACGCCATTGCCCCCGGCACTGGTGGGCTTCCAGTCTGTTGTGGACGCGGTGCTGGCGCACCCTGGGCGCAAGCTGTTCGAACATGAGATGGGCGTCACGTCGGACCTCAGGCCCTGCGCGTTCGACGCCAAGGACCGCTGGGTCCGGGGCATCGCAGACCTGCTGATCATCAACGACGACAACCTGACGGCGCGGGTCGTGGACTGGAAAACGGGCAACGACAAGTACCCGGACAAAGACCAGCTCGTGCTGATGTCGCTGATGGTCTTCACGCACTTCCCCCATATCCGGCGCGTGTCCTCCGCCCTGATGTTCATCGTCAAGGGCAGCATGTTCAAGCACCGCATGGAGCGTGAGGAGGCCGAGGCGGCGTGGTGGAAGTACCGAGAGCGGGTGGCGAAGCTCGAAGCAGCGCACGCCAACGACGTGTGGAACCCGTCGCAGAGCCCGCTGTGCGGGTGGTGCCCGGTCAAGACTTGTGTGTTTCATCCTGAACATTAGGAGTAAGCATGGAGAGCAAGTACTCAACCGCGCAGCTACAGGAGTATTGGGACGCATGTCTCATATCCGGCTGGCGAAATTTTCACAACTACGGACGGCTTAAAGATCGGTGGGAGGCGATCACCGGCGAGAAACTCGAAGTACACAGGGACGACTTGAAGCGCATACCAAAAAAGTTTTTGCCGTACAAGGTTGGTGTACGCGTCTTTGTAGCCTCATACCTTCCGAAGATAAACACCCGTCTGCTGGCGCAGCCCGCAGAAAAAGATGTGGAGCTGCTTAAAAAGCTACAAACATCTTCGTACGATACGGAGGCGGTAAACTTGACGCGTACGGAAAAGGAAATGCGCAGCGCGCGCACATCGACAGAGTACCGTATGCAGCGCCTGGGCTTTGAGCAGCTTAAGCGCGAAACGCGTAACCACGCCACCGATTGGGGCGTAACTAAATAAACAGGAGGGCGTATGCCGTACAAGGACATGAACGATCGAGACACCTATCCCGCCTACGACCAGACAGAGAAAGCCAAGAAGGCCCGCGCTGAACGGAACAAGGCGCGGCGTCAGATGATGGCCGCAGGCAAAGTCCAGAAAGGAGATGGGAAAGACGTGCACCACAAGACGCCCCTGAGCAAGGGCGGCAAGACAGTGCCGGGTAACTTGTCGGTTGTACCGGCAAGCAAGAACCGGACGTTCAAGCGCAACAAGGATCACTCGATGAAGTGACGCAGGAGCAAATGTGCAAATCGTAGAAAACAAGATCCTGTTGTTCAGGACACAGCACCCGCAACGGTACAGCATCATCCCCAAGCACAAGGCCTTCCCGATCCCGGGGGGCTACGAGATCGCGGTCTACTGGGGCTTGGACGAAGCGCGGGTCCTGCGCAACCTGGGCGTGCGCAACGTCCCCTCCCCCATCTACGGGCGCTACGACTGGCCCGGGCGCTTCAAGCCGATGTCGCACCAGCAGGAGACGGCGAGCTTCCTCACGCTCAACCGGCGGGCGTTCGTGCTGTCGGAGCCGGGGACGGGCAAGACGCTGTCGGCGCTGTGGGCGGCGGACTACTTGATGACGCGCGGGGATGTGCGGCGCGTGCTCATCCTGTGCCCCATGTCGATCATGCACAGCGCGTGGATGCAGGACATCGGCAACTCCGTCATTCACCGCAGCGCCATCGTGGCCCACCATGCGCAAGCATCGCGCCGCATCGAGGCCGTGCAGGAAGGGCATGACATCGTCATCACCAACTACGAGGGGCTCGACCTGATCTCGACCGAGGTGAAGAACGACGGGCGCTTCGACCTCGTGATCGTCGACGAAGCCAACGCCTACAAGAACCCGCAGACCAAGCGGTGGAAGGTGCTCAACTCGCTGCTGACACCCAACACCTATCTCTGGATGATGACCGGCACGCCTGCGGCGCAGTCGCCCGTGGACGCCTACGGGCTGGCCAAACTCGTCAACCCCAAGGGCGTGCCCGCCTTCCAGACCGCGTGGCGCGACACGGTGATGAACAAGGTCACCATGTTCAAGTGGGCGCCCAAGGCCGACGCCGCCGACCGCGTGCACCGGGCGTTGCAGCCCGCCATCCGCTACACCAAGGCGCAGTGCCTGGACCTACCGCCCGTCGTGACGATGACGCGAGAGGTGCCGCTGACCCCGCAGCAGGCCAAGTACTACAACGCGCTGAAGACGGCGATGGTGGCGCAGGCGGCAGGCGAGACGATCACGGCGGTCAACGCAGCGGCAGCGCTCAACAAGCTGCTCCAGATCAGTTGCGGCGTGGCCTACTCGGACAACGGGGAGACGGTGGAGTTCGACGCCACGCCTCGGCTCAACGTGCTGCTGGAGGTGCTGGAGGAGACCGACCGCAAGGTCATCGTGTTTGCGCTGTTCCGCGCGGCCATCGAGACGATCTCGGTGTTCCTCAACAAGCGCGGGGTGGCGTGCGAGGAGATCCACGGCGGGGTGACGGCCACCAAGCGAGGCGACATCATCAAGCGCTTCCAGACCCTGCCCGACCCGCGCGTGCTGGTCATGCAGCCCCAGGCGGCTGCGCACGGGATCACGCTGACTGCGGCGGACACCGTCGTGTTCTTCGGCCCGCTGATGAGCGTCGAGCAGTACGTCCAGGCCTGCGCCCGGGCCGACCGCAAGGGGCAGACCAGTGACAAAGTCACCGTCGTCCACATCCAAGGCTCGCCCGTCGAGAAGAAGATGTTCGCCGCCCTGGCGGGCAAGGTCGACGACAACCGACTGCTGGTCGATCTGTTCAAGTCGGAGATCGCGGAAAGGGGGTTGACGACCAAGAAGTGACCTGTACAATGTTAGACACGCCCGCAGTTCGGCGGGTTGCGTTGAAGGAGTAAGCATGGAAGCACCCACACCGGAGGTCATCCCTCTGGATAAGCTCGTGCGTATCTACATGAAGATGCGCACCAAGCTGTCGGAGATCGAGGCTGAATACGACGCCAAGATCGAAGCGCTGAAAGAGCAGCAGAAAGAAGTCAAGAACGCGATCAAGGACATGATGCTCTCGCAGGGCTCGCGTTCCGTTCGCACCGACCACGGCACCGTGGTCTTGTCTGAGAAGACTCGGTTCTACACGCAGGACTGGGAATCTTTCAAGACGTTCGTTGTTGAGCAGGAAGCGGTGGACCTGCTTGAGCGACGTATTCACCAAGGCAATATGGCGAAGTTCTTGGAAGAGAACCCCGCGCTGATGCCGCCGGGGCTGAACTCCGACACGGAGTTCGATGTCTCTGTCCGCAAACCCTCCACCAAGTAAGGAGTTTTCTGTGAGCAATATCGCTCTGTTTTCTGGTTCCAATGTTCCCGCCTTCGCACGCACTGCGGCGGCATCCGCGCTGACAAAGGCCCTCGCCGGAGGCGGTGGTGCGGGCGGCAAGCGCATCTCCATCAAGGGCGGCGTGTTCCGCCTGCTGGTGGACGGCCAGCAAGTCGCGGCCATCGATGAGCGCTACCTCGACGTGGTCGTGGTCTCCGCTGCGTCCAAGATCGGGCGCACGTTCTACCTCAAGTCGTACGACCCGGACTCTCCCGCAGGCCCGGACTGCTGGAGCGCGGACGGCGAGCGCCCCGACGCTTCGGCAAAGAACCCCCAGGCGGACCGCTGCGCCACGTGCCCGCAGAACGTGCGCGGCTCTGGTCAAGGCGAGTCTCGCGCCTGCCGGTTCAGCCAGCGTCTGGCGGTGGTGCTGGCCAACGACATCGAAGGCGATGTCATGCAGTTGCAGGTCCCGGCGGCGTCGCTGTTCGGCAAGGCTGAAGGCGAGAACATGCCGCTGCAAGCCTACGCGCGACTGCTGGCCACGCAGAACGTGGGTGTCGAGACGGTGGTCACCCGTCTGAAATTCGACACGAAGGCCGAGGCGCCGAAGCTGTTCTTCAAGCCGATGCGTTGGCTGAACGAGGACGAGTACGCCATCGTGCAGGAGCAAGGCCAGAGCGACGACGCCAAGGCGGCGATCACCATGACGGTGGCGCAAACGGACAAGGTCGAGGGGCTCAAGCTGGACGGCGCGCCGCCGCGCGGTGCTGCACCGGCTCCGGTGCCTGCCCCGGTGCCTGCTCCCGCGCCCGCTCCGGTGGCTGAGGAAGAGCCGCCCGCTCCCGCTCCGCGTCGTGGGCGCCCGCCCAAGGCTGTGGTCGAGGCACGCAAGGCCGCTGAAGCTGTCAAGGCCGCGACTGAGGGGGAGGGCGAGGAAGCTGCGGAGCCGCAAGTGCGCCGCGCAGACCCTCCCGCCCCTGCCCCGGCACCGGGCAAGTCTCGGCTGGCTGAGCTGGCTGCGGACTGGGACGACGACTGACCCATTACGGGGGCGGCGGTAAGCGCCGTGCGCAGGGCTTGTTCGCTTGAGTGTCTCCCCCCTGCAATAGCCCCGGGTTGCGCCGGGGTCGCCCCCACCCAACACCATGCCCTACGCAGTCAAAACCATCACCACGGTGAAGCACGGCAACCGGTCGCTCGGCAACAAGCTGGGGCGGCTGGCGGTCGATCTAGACTTCTCCGTCATGCGTATCGGTCGGCTCACTGGTGCCTCGCGCCAGACCGTCTACAACTGGATCGTTGGGGGTGACGTGCTCGCCCCCTATCGTCCGTTGGTAGAGAAGCTGATCGTCATCCTTCAATCCAGCACCAACGCAGATACCGCGTGGACACAAGCATGCCAAGAATTCAACCGCAAAGTCTGACGCCTGAAGAACTGGCACGCTACGCGCGCTTGTACAACACAGAAGGGTTACCGAAGGAGTGGGTCGACGCGCTTGTCGATGCGCTAGAGAAACAGATCGACGCGAACACACCGCGCTAAGTCCGGGGAAGCCTCATGGAACCGCTCGATTTTCTAGCGGCTGTCCTTCCGTCACCCGGTCACGGATACTACTGTCTTGCAGGGTACAAAGCACCCAAGCGCGACCACGTGTTCGTAGAGGACTTAGCCAGTAACGAAGAAACAATCGATGCGTGGGTAGGCAGAGGGTTTGATGTCTACTTCGCACTGTCCACATTCGAGAACAAAGGAAGCAGAGAAGCAGTCAACGCGCGCTACATTCGCGCGTTGTTTATCGACATGGACGGCTACGCCTCCAAGAAGGACGCCGCCAACGCCCTGTCCGGGTTCCTCGACGACACGGGCCTGCACCGCTTTGGCGCCCCATGGGTTGTTGCCAGCGGCGGCGGGCTGCACTGCTACTGGCCGTTCGAGCGCGAGGTCAGCATCCCCGAGTGGCGCCCGCTGGCCGAGCGGTTCAAGCGCCTGTGCAAGGCCCGGGACCTGTCCATCGACATGACCGTCACCGCCGACGCCGCACGTGTGCTGCGCATCCCGGGGACGATCAACTTCAAGCCCGCATACCCCAAGCCCCGCCCGGTTCAGGTGCTGCTGGAGGGGCGTCCGGTGGCGTTCGAGGCGCTGCGCGACGCGGTCTTTGCGCTGGTCGACGCCGACCCGCTGGCGGGCCCTGCGCTGCCTGCGTTGGAGCTGCCTGGGCAACGCCCGACCAACGCCTCCCCCACCCGCGTGAAGCTCGTCGAGAACACGACGTCGAGGTTCAAGAACATCGTCGACCGGACGAAGCGTGGTGATGGCTGCGCGCAGCTCGCGTACTACGTCG
>JACCDP011255728.1_pt1 | contig 10926 bp, 11 predicted proteins | sample 7445841 | NCBI WGS metagenome assembly JACCDP01 (sample SAMN15323441, study PRJNA562643) | freshwater metagenome | isolation source: river surface water | place: USA:Blue River Watershed | collected 2017-08-17
GAGCAAATTCACATTGTTTGATTCCCGATTTTGACACTGCAAAGCAGCTTGTCGAAACAGGAAGGTGTAAAGATTCAGAGCCAGGCCCTTACAGAGTATTCGCGGTATACACTTTAGCCTAGAAGCGGACGAGTCTCCGTTTTGGAGCGCATGGCAGGTCAGGCCTGAGCACCTAAGTCTTCCGACTCTCCTGAATAGGGAAACGCTGGGTGATGGCCGTCAGGACTTCCTTGGCTTCTGCTTCATCAAGGCCCGCACCGAAGCGAACAGTTCTCGACCCATAGTCAAAGGCAATCACTCCTCCGCCGATTCCCCACAATTGGAGGCTGGATGAGAGATCCAGCGGATTGAATCCGGCTGGCGCAGCACGCAGATCTCGCATTTGCGAAAGACTATAGTCCCTATCAAATCCGAGTCCTCCAACGTCGCGTCGCATTGTAAGCGTCTGGCCATGGACCGTGACCATCTCCTTCCCCATGACCTGCCACAGCCACCCATAGATGGCCAACAACCCACCGACTGTCCAGACGACGAACCATGCCAGCATGAACGATTCTCCCTCCGGCGGAGCATCACCCTGTAAATACTGACTGGAGACCATGAATTCAGCCACCGCCCACCCGCAGATCCAAAACCCCAAAAATCCAATGACGAACCAGCTACGGCTCCCGGGGATGACGATGCGTAATGTCCCGGAAATATCGGTGATCGTGATTCGAGAGGGAGGTGGATTGATCTTTGCCATGTGGTACTCGCGCTGAAACGGTCGGCATTATGGCATGAATGGCAGGTGACTCTCATCACATAAGCTGACCGAATCAATGTGAGTTCTTTCAAGTCGCGGGATATCGGAAATAGTGAGTTCGCAATACGTGTGGTGGCGTGCGTTCACTGAGCGGGAATATGAGGGCCGATTTTCTCCAGAATGACTTGTTTCACCTGTTTGGCAAATCGTTTAGATACTTCCACATTTTTCAAGACATGGCCTGATTCGGACACAGTGTAGGTGGCCGGGGGCACCTGTGACGTAATGATCGCCTCAAAGACGACCGCTAGGATTTTACTCCGCTTGCCTGTCTTTCGGTCGACCCCATAGGCTTCTTTCAACGAAACCTTCGGTGACACCTCCACCACATCCATGCGTATACGTGGCTTTAAGAGACCTGACAGATTATGATGTTCGTCGGTCAGTCTAATGACGGGGTCTCCGATGAATTCACGTCGAATCTGTTCCGCCACGACTCCTTTCGACCGCTCTGCCCGCTGCATATTGTCATCCAACACCGGTGGGGCGAGCGTCACATAGATCGGGTCGTTCGCCTGCCGCTTGGGCCCCGCAGTGAGCTGCTCAAGTTGTTCAGCTCGTTTGGCGCTGACCTGCTCCGCGATCTCTTGTGCGGCAACCTGCTTCTTGGCCATTGGATCATCCGCGTCGTGTATGGTCGTGTTGCCGGCCTGATCGGTCTCATACACCAGCGTCTTGGCCCCCTGTTCATCGACGCGATAGACTTTCTTCTCGCCGTTCATATTCGCCGTATAGTAGCCGCCGGAGCAGGCCGCGATCGTCACACAGACAGCCGTGAGACAGGTCACTCGGAGCATGGTCATTGCGGAACGAGGTTCAACGGTCATTCGATGCACTCCTTTTTCCCAATAGCGAGCCGATCCAACTTACGGGTGAACGCCTTCAACTCCAATGAAGTAAGTGTAGCAGCACCGGTCGTATTGGCTAGTCGAACCATGTCGCCATCTCATCGCCTCAAGTACCAGGCGAGATTGGCCGATTCTTAGAGAGCGGGTGGAGAAGCGGGTTGAGAGGAAGCGTTCGACTGTTTTCTGCGCTCCGCGTAGCGTGACAACGTGCTAATTTGGCCAAAAGTTGATTCTTGATTACGCCTACCTTTTTATCTCATCCCATGATTCGCAAACGCGTCGTCATTATTGGTGGCGGATTTGCGGGCATGACGGTGGCGCGTTTCCTACACGATGTCGACGTCGTCGTGATCGACCGCACAAACCACCATGTCTTTCAGCCATTGCTCTATCAAGTGGCGACCGCGGCCTTGTCTCCCAGTGATATTGCCTGGCCATTACGCACACTCTTCCGTTCACAGCCGAACGTCCGTGTGGTCATGGATGACGTGTTGTCCATTGATCGAACTGCTCGAGTGGTCCACATCCGGGACAGCGCCCCGATTGCCTTTGACTCGTTAATTGTCGCCCCAGGATCGCGTCCTGCCTATTTGGGGCACGATGAGTGGGAAGCGCTGGCTCCAGGACTCAAAACCATAGCGGATGCCGTCCATTTACGCGAGCGAATGCTGCTGGCATTTGAAGTGGCGGACCGGCAACGAGCCGAAACAGGGATTCAGAATCGCCTCACCTTCGTCATCGTCGGAGGAGGGCCCACGGGAGTTGAGTTAGCCGGTTCACTCATGGAGATCGGGAGAAAAGCCATGGGCCAGGATTACCCTCATTTGCGCTTAGAGGATCTCTCGATCGTCCTCGTCGAGGCGGGCCCGCGCGTGCTGCCGGCCTTCGATCCCAAGCTGTCGGCAAAAGCGCTGGCCATACTCGAAGGCATGGGCGTCACAGTCAAACTGAACAGCCCAGTCAGCGCCGTTCGTTCGGATGGAGTTATGGTTGGAAACGAATGGGTCCCATCCGCCAATGTTATTTGGGCAGCCGGCAACACAGCATCGCCCCTGCTGAACACTCTGGAGGTTCCTCAAGATTCATGCGGTCGGGTCACGGTCAGACCAGATCTCACCATTCCGGACGACCCGTGGATTTTCGTCATCGGCGACGCGGCCCATTGTCTGAGTCGCGATGGGAATCCCCTGCCGGGAATCGCCCCGGTTGCCATGCAAGAAGGCCACTACGTCGCCAAGGTCATCAATGAAGACCTCCAGCCTGCGCAACGTCCACCGTTTGCCTATAAGGACCGAGGCATGCTAGCGACCATCGGCCGTGCGCAAGCTGTCGCCCAGATCGGCCCGTTCCACGCATCAGGAATCGTAGCGTGGACCCTCTGGTGTGTCGTCCATGTGTTCTTCCTGATTGGATTCAGAAACAGAATACGAGTCATGTCGGAATGGACATGGTACTATCTCACCTTCAAGCCAGGTGCCCGACTGCTGTGTGAGCAACCACCCACTCAATGCAGTGCTTCATCCACAGATGCTGCTCATGAGAATGCTGTTGAAGATCGTCCCCTTATACGTCGCGCGGCGTGACGTCCAACATTGATTCACTCGTTGATTTCCCAGACCCTGCCAAACACCTTTCGATGACATGAGGGAAGAAGTAGTCCCGTAGAATTCCTCCATCACCGCTCATAGTCGTAAATTGAACCAGCCGGTTGTTCAATCCCTTCCTGATATCCTTACTTGGTTGAGATCTGACAGCATGAAATACTAGATTCTGGCTGCAGAGTGACACTACACTGCAAGACACGGACAGGGCACTCGACAACTCGTCGAGGGTGTAACAGCCCAGCGAACATGATCCAGTGGCACACAAGCGGATTGTCATCATAGGAGGTGGGTTTGGAGGCCTGACCGTTGCTCGCGCTCTGCGGCAAGCCGATGTCACACTGATCGACCGCACGAACCATCACCTTTTTCAACCGCTGCTCTACCAAGTGGCTACCGCAGCCTTGTCACCGGGAGATATTGCGTGGCCATTTCGGACGCTGTTCCGGGCGCATCCCAATGTTCGGATTTTGATGGATGACGTGCTGTCGATTGACAAAATCAATCGAGTTGTTCACAGGCAAAAAGGAAACCCGATCGCCTTTGATGTTCTAGTTATCGCTCCGGGATCTCGTCACGCCTATTTCGGACATGATGCCTGGGAATCGTGGGCGCCTGGCCTCAAGACGATGACCGATGCTATCCAATTGCGCGAACGGATGTTGCTCACATTTGAAGTGGCGGGACAAGCGAACGGCAACACCCTTGCACAGGAACATCTGACATACGTCATCGTGGGAGGCGGTCCAACCGGAGTAGAGCTGGCCGGATCGCTGGCCGAAATCGGCAGACGTGTCCTTAGCAAAGATTTTCCCACCTTACCACCTGATGCTCTCTCGATTATCCTTGTCGAGGCCGGCCCTCGCATTCTGCCGGGATTCGACTCCTCTCTTTCGACGAAGGCCGCCCATGCGCTCGTTCGCATGGGCGTGACTATCAAGTTGAGCAGCCCGGTAAGTGCGATTCAGGACATCGGCGTGATGGTAGGAACAGAATGGATACCATCAAACAATATCATTTGGGCTGCAGGCAACAACGCCTCCCCTCTTCTGAAGACTCTATCAGTTCCTCAGGATTCTTCAGGTCGGATCATAGTCCGACCGGATCTGACAATTCCGGACGATCCGTGGATCTTCGTCATCGGGGACGCGGCACACTTCCAGGGAAGAGATGGAAAACCATTGCCCGGAGTCGCTCCGGTAGCCATACAACAAGGAAGGCACGTCGCCAGCCTGATCAACCAAGACACGGTTCCGGAGCAACGCTTACCCTTCGTTTACAAAGACCGTGGCATGCTAGCGACCATCGGCCGTGCCCAAGCCGTCGCTCAGTTCGGCCCACTCCATGCCTCGGGACTTCTTGCATGGTTGATCTGGTGCTTTGTCCATATCTTTTTTCTCATCGGACTCAGGAACCGAGTACGAGTGATGCTGGAATGGATATGGTACTACCTCACCTTTAAACCGGGAGCTGCCTTGTTGTTTCCACGAAGAGGTGCCGTCGACAAACCATCGCCTACGGATCATTCTCAGACATAGACTGCACGCAGGAGATCATCGTGATGTGTCGCCTCGAGCACGCTGGCTCTCACCGATCCTAGGCATGAGCGACACCGGCAATCAGTCCCATTATATAAGCTCAAACAACGGCGGGTTGGACGGATGTTGCTCATGGCGGACTAGCCGGTTAAGATCCGGTAAGAATTTTTCGAGGATGATACTTTGGTGAACCCGATCAAGTAGGGGGAGACTTCCTTCAAATCGTCTAGGGCCGACTGAAATGACACATTCCCGCACATCGATCCTCGGTAGGATCGCAGCTCTAACCTGTCATCAGGAATCGACTGTGAAGGTAGGTGCCATGCTTGTCGCGAGCGTAGCCATGCTCATCATAGCTAGTTGCGTAGGGATGGAGTCCCGTCAACCGCTTCCTACGGCGCCCTCGGTTGATCTCACTCGTTACATCGGGACTTGGTATGAGATCGCCAGACTTCCGATGTGGTTTCAACGGCATTGCATCGACTCGAAGGCTAGTTATACGATTCTTCTCGACAACAAAATCGGCGTACATAACGAATGTCTGACCGATTCGGGAACCCTCGATCAAGCTGACGGAGTTGCGGCGGTGGTGGACCCAACGACGAATGCCAGATTGGCGGTGACATTCGACAACTTCTTCGCACGACTTGTGGGTCCATCTCGGGATGGCAACTATTGGATCATCGATCTTGATCCCGACTATCGCATCGCAATGGTCGGCACGCCGGACCGACGCTATCTGTGGATTCTTTCACGGAGGCCTCACATCGACGACCTCACATACCAACGCTTGGTCGCCAAGGCTGAGGCGCTGGGCTTTCCCATTTCTGAACTCATCAAAGCGAAACGCTATCCCAACCGTCCAACAAGTTGCGGAAGGCCCCCTACTGAACACCCATCCGTATGACCGCACTCTGATGGTTGACAGCGGCCCTTCCGCCGCGTAGGTTTTCTCGGACACGCTACGAATAGACATTTTTGCCCAACGTATCAGCACCGTGGACTGGTCACTGCTCATATTTCCGCTCATTGTTCTTATCCCGGGAAGCATCGGGTGGTTTTTTCTGCGCCGATTCATCGACAATACCAGGAATGAGTTCCGAGACTATCAACCAATCCTTCGCGTGACCAATCTTTCGACGATGAACACAGGAGACGTCGTCACACTGACACCGGAAGTAGAAAATCTGGGGCCAGGCGTGGCCTACGATTGCCTCTTGCAGTTAGCCGGATGGGATGGAAGTTTTTCCGTGAAAGCTCTTCATCCACAGGGCCCTCGATATCGGAGACATTCCATCCCCATCGTTCTTGGGGCTGGCGCTCCAATTCGCATGAAGCCGATGAGTCGGTGCTTCTTGCGACTGTCGTATCGCGACCGCTGGGAGCATCGGTACGAATGCTGGTATCCGGTTATCCAAGTCCAGAACGCGAACAATCGCCTCTACAACATCCGGATTGATCTCTCTCAGCCTGAGTTCACCGAGCCCCATCTATCCGTTCGTGAAATGTGGACACTCCTGCGCCAGAGTTCCCACGACGAAGATGAAGAGAGCCATGAGTGATACTAAGCAGCCTGTAATCGGGTTCTCTTCAAACTTCGCTCGATGGTACAGAAGATTTCGCGAGATGGACTTCTCATTGCCTCAATCGCGTAGAGGAACCCAATAGCCACGTCCCTTATATCCCAACCGTGAGAGCTTGCAATCTGAGTACGCGAGACGTACCATTTTCATGACACACACTCGCGCTGAATCGCCATCGTCTTTCGGAGCCCCTGTAAGAATCAGTGGTGTCGGTCGACGATGAACCAGTGGTCCCAATGTAGGAAGGAGGGCTCAGATGCCGTCTCAAATTCAGATCGATCGGATCGTCAAAATTACTAAGACTGATGAGGAGTGGAAAATGCAATTGTCGGCTGCAGCGTATCGCGTGTTGCGGCACGAAGATACCGAGCGCCCCTTTGTGAACCCTCTACATGACAATCACGAGTCCGGGATCTATTATTGCGCCGGCTGTGACTTGCCGCTGTTCTCCTCCAAACACAAGTTCGATAGTGGGACCGGATGGCCAAGCTTTTGGCAACCGATCGACCCACGAGTCGTCGAGACTCGAACGGATTTCAAGCTTTTCCTGCCGCGAACGGAAATTCACTGCGCCCGCTGCGAGGGTCACCAGGGCCACGTGTTTAAAGATGGGCCAAAGCCCACCGGCCTCCGGTACTGCATCAACGGAGTCGCACTGAAATTTATGGCTGGCTGATCGGCACGGATTATCAGGGTCCTGACTTTGCTCTCAAGACCCTCTCAATGTCATCTGATGCCACGACCGGGAACGTAAATCCCCGCTAGCACTGGGCGACTGGTTCGCGGTACACTCTACTACTACGAATTACCGAATCAAGGTCGTCATGTTCCGCCGACTGCTCCCATTACTGATACTGCCCCTGCTACTGCTTTCATGTGGAGAGTCAGGAGGCCTGTTTACGTCATCGACCAGCCCGTGTTCACTCCTGACGGTTGCTGAGGCACAGCAGGCGCTGGGCGAGCCGGTCCAGGAAGGCACGCTCTCCGATCCAACGACGTGTCTATTTAAGGCTCACCGTCACGAGGGTAATACCGTCACCGTTCAACTCGATGAGTCCGCCGGTAAGGATCAGCGCGCGTGGTTCAATAACGAGCGCCTCCGCCGTGACAGTCGTCTTATTCCGGGGCTGGGCGACGGGGCATTTCGAATTGACTCCTCACCGACAGTGTCTCGCCTGACCTTCATACATAAGGACGCGTTTGTGACGGTCATCGTCGCATCAACTAAGCAGAAGCATCTGGACGAGTCTGTGACTCTATTGAGCCGGGCCGTCGCAGCTCACTACGGGGCTACGTTGGCCACAACGTTACCTCCTACAGCGTCCACCCCTACCACTAATAACGGAACAAGTACGCAGCTCGTCTCACGGTCAACCCCTGTGGCGCTGACACAGACACGTCCTGGCCCGTCTGACACCCAAACCGGACCGCAAAAAGCACCCTCTCTTGATCCAAGCGACCTCATAGGAACCTGGCACACGCGCTCAACGCAGGGAACGACCCAGCATGACATGCTACTCATCATCACGCCGAATCTCGAATGGTCGCTCTCCTCGATGATGCAATTTGATGGAGTATTGAATGCCGAAGCCGGCCTGTGGTTACTCGAACGGGCCAACACATTCAAAGGCCTTGGGTGGAAGGGAACATACCGGAAAAAGACGGTGGACTCGTTCGCCAGCGCCGGCAGCATCCAGGCCACGTGGACACGACTCACAACCGATGAAGACCCAAAGCGCATTCCAACAGAACTCTGGAAACTGCGACGAGACACAACCAGTGTACCGGTGTTCCAAATCAAAACCGTCGATCCTGATTTAGTCGGGCAGTGGGAAGGGGCCGGTACCTACGCAGGTGGCCCCGCCACTTTTGTGTGGGCCATTAAACCTTCCGCCGCAACAGACTTGCTGATCGTCGATACGCTCCGTGGGGCTGTGAAGATCAAAGACGGCCTCACGCAGCTCCAACCGAGCAAGAAGAAGGGTCAACGAGTCAGTGTCGTCACCATCCATGATCATGGCTTTACGACTACCGATGGAAAAACCAACCTCCGCTGGAGCAAACTTCATCCCGAATCGACTGAAGAGCGTCAGCTCTAGCGACAGCCCTCGCTCATCGCTTTCCGATTGAAAGAGATCCCTCTTATGGCGAACACGTCAGAGCGCATTGGATTTGTCGGTGTCGGCCGCATGGGTGCGAACATGGCGCGCCGGCTTCAAGATCAAGGATTTAAACTGACTTCGGTCTATGACATTCACCTATCGACAGCGCATGCGTTGGCTGCTGAGCTGAAGATCCATGCGGCATCAACACCTGCTGAGGTGGCCAATCGCTCCTCTCTCATCATGACCGTCATCTCCGACGATACCGCCATGCGTTCAATTTTCTCAGAACACGATGACAACAGTCTCCTGGGAGCGGTCCGAGATCGACTATTCATCAATTGCGCGACGCTTTCGCCCAACGCCCATCGCGACATTGAACAGCTGATCACAGCGCGAGGTGGTCGGTGCCTCGAAGCATGTATGGCAGGAAGCATCACGCAAGCTCGAGAAGGGACATTGTATTTCATGTGCGGTGGCCAACATGCAGTCTTCACCGGCGCGAAGGTCATTCTCGAGACACTCGGAACGAAAGTCCAATATATCGGCAAAGCCGGTGAAGCGGCACAAGTCAAAGCATTGGTGAATATGGTGATGAACAGCAATACCGTCGCGTTGGCTGAAGGATTAGGCCTGGGAGCGGCACTTGGAATCGACCTGACCCTCCTCCGCGATGTCTTCAGCCAGACAGGTGCCGCGTCGCGTGTACTGGAAACCGACGGCGAAGATATGCAGCATCGCGCACATGAATGCTATTTTTCCGTTACCCATGCCGCGAAGGATTCAGCCATCGCGCTCGACCTCGCAGAGCAGGCAGGCCTCACTCTTCCAGTCGCACATGCAACATTGAGTCAATATCAGCACTTAATCAAATTGGGCAAAGGTGACATGGATAAATCCGCCGCGGCCGAGTTGACCTTCCTGGATCGACTCGGCTCATCAAGCATCACGTGCGATGCCGGAGAGGATGTGAAGAGGAGAAACGACGGCACGCTTCTCGGTTAGGCTTGGTCTGAGAAGAAGCTCTTCACCTGATCCACTGGTACACAGCCGACTAAGAGGTCACCGTCTGGAGACACAACCAGAGGCACACCGTTCTGACCGGTGGCATGCCACGCGGTTTCCCATTTTTGTGCCATCACGCGACTCTCACCATCAACATCCTCGGTGAACCCTTTTCCCGCTAACTGCCTCACAACGTGAGGATCGGAAATGTCTTGCCCCTCACACCAGAATGCCCGGTAGGTTTGTTTCACGAACTCCATCCCACGCTGAACATCGTGTCGTAACAATGCCGCTGCCTGTTCGATCGCTGGTAACGTATTAGGCTTCCCGCTGGGCAGCGTGATAGGAAGGTGAGGAGCCAATCGCTGGACGACTCCCACCTCATGCCGAAGCTCCGCCTCCCACGAACCCTGCCAAGACTTCATCGGCCTGGGGAGATAAGAAGCATGCTGCACGCCACGCCATTCACAACGATCTAGCAAATTCATCTCAGCCAGACGTTCATGGAGCGCATAGCAAAATGGACAATTGAAATCGCTATATAGCAAAAACTTGGAGGGAGGAGGGGTCGTCCTCATGACGACACTTTACCGAAGTGGCCCGAGAGAATCTACCCCGAGAGTACCGGCGACGACCGGTAGAAAGTCTCCACGGTCAGGAATCGGCATGGCGCATCAGCGCTTGAAGGTGTGTACGAAGTACCGGCAATGTCAATGGCTTCGTCAGGACTTTATCCATCCCAGCCTGGTGACACTTCTGAGCATCGTCATCTGACGCATGACCGGTGAGCGCCATGATCGGCAGGTGGCTCAGTGTCCCCTCCTCACGAAGACGTATCGCTCGCGTGGCTTCATAGCCATCCATATCGGGCATCTCACAATCCATCAACACGACGTCATACGCAGTTCGAGTGGTCGCCTCCAATGCTTCACGACCCGTGCGAGCCACTTCGACCTGGCAACCGAGCTTCTGCAGGAACTTGCACGCGACGACCTGATTAATTTCATTGTCATCCGCGACCAAGACTCGCAACGGCCCCACCTGGTCTCCCGCACTACGCTGGACTGTTCCCGAGAACGATACGGCACCCTCTCGATGAATCGCCGGAAGAAGGTTGGTGGTATAGGCGAACGTGCTACCCTGACCGGATACGCTGTTGACCGTGATAGTCCCTCCCATCAACTCGACAAGCTGCCTGCAAATCATGAGACCGAGACCGGTCCCACCAAATCGTCTTGCGGTCGACGTCTCAGCTTGTGCATACGCTTTAAACAAGTTGGCTTGTTGTTCAGAGGTTAACCCGATACCTGTATCTTGCACGCTCCACTGCAAAACAACTACCTCGGATTGGTCCGTCACATCTCGCTTTAAAGAAGAGATGGCGATCGAGACTCCTCCGTGTGTTGTGAACTTGATCGCATTTCCGACGAGATTGAAGAGGATC
>JACCDP010195134.1_pt1 | contig 10925 bp, 13 predicted proteins | sample 7445841 | NCBI WGS metagenome assembly JACCDP01 (sample SAMN15323441, study PRJNA562643) | freshwater metagenome | isolation source: river surface water | place: USA:Blue River Watershed | collected 2017-08-17
TCCTGGTGCCTGAGAAAGGATCGATTTTGCCTGGGCAATGTTTGCCAGGATCCGGATGATACCAGTCGCAAACTGAGAAATACCGGCACCTCCAAAAGTCACGGCATTCGCCGGGTTTGCCTCTGAATTTGCAGTCAAAGATGAAATCGCCACCGCAGTGTCCACTGCCACCTGGCCCAGTGCCAAACCTTTTTGTAGATCAGATCCTTGTTCTGCCATTCCAGAAAGTGCACCCAAGGCATTCCCAATCGCCTCCGCATTTTGCAGGCGGATCTGGCGGTTCAAATTATCGACCTTTGTCTGATCCTGAGTCTTTGCGATGGACTTATCCATCGACTTGATGATCATGTTTTGCGTTTTCTCTTTTGCTTTTGCCTCTTTGTCGCCTTGTTTTTCTAGGTTTTTGACATAAGCATCAAATGATTTTTGCTCTTTGTCCGACATCGTTTCCGATTCCTTGATCGTAATCTCACGCATTGCACGGAAATTCTCGGCTAAAAGGATGGACTTCATCTTTGCATTACCTGCAAACATTAAAAGGTCCTTTTGTAACTGATCATTTAAGGCGTTTCTTTGAATATCAAACTCAGATAATCCTAAATCTCTGGATGCCTTTGATATTTCATCAAGTCTATTAAGTTTGCTCTGTTCGCTTTCAATCCATTTTTGATCAGCCTCTTCTTTTATTCTCTGTAATTCTGCATTTTGTTTTTCTTCTTCTTGCTTTTCCTTCTCTCTTTTTTTCTGCTTATTGTCAGCGATCCTTTCATCCCTGGCGATCTCCTCTTCGACTAATTCCTTTTTCAATTCATTCGCCAGTTTTTCATCGGCAGATGCCTCTCCAAGTGCTCTGGCTTTTGCCTTTACTCTTAAACGATTGAACTTCTCTTCGATCTCTGCGATCTGCTCTTCGCTTGCACCCTTTATTTTAGCCTCTACGATGGCTCTTCTTCTTAATCTTTCGTTTGCCTCTAATTCCCAGTCACGATTCTGCTTGATATCTTTTTCGGTTTCCTCCCTTAATTTCTTTATTTTCTCCTTTACCTTCTCGATTCCTTCCGCATAATCCTGCCAAAGGATATATCCTTCCGCCAGTGCAATAGCCAGGGCACCCAAACCGGTAGTTAAAATTGCACCCCTTAAAGTTGCAAAAGATTCTACTACCCGAGTCTTAATAACCAAGGCAAGATTTGAAAACGCATCCTTTGCCCCTAAAATACTATTAATACCTTCCGATAGTGCCAGGGCTCCCTGGACTTTTAAAAGTTGCTTTTGCAGATTTTCGCTTTCGGATCCAAATAAGGCCAGGGCTCCCTGGGTTGCAGAGAATGCACCTGCCACACCTTGAATCGAGGCAGAGAATGATCTGAACTTCGCATCTGGATTGAAGGCATCAATAGTGTCACGGGCATCACCGATCCGATCTTTTAATTCGGCGGTTCTCCTTGCGACCTTTGCAATTTCCTCCGATGTAGCCCCTGCGGTGTTCTGTAATTTCACTAACTCCATAGTGGCCTCACGCAACTGAGTGCGGAGGCTCCTGGTGTCTGCGGTCAATTCTACCCCTACCTTTGTGTTATTATCTGCCATCTTAATAAATTAGTTCGATCACCTTTAAAAGTTCTACCTGCGTAGTTTTGTTTTCCATTGGATTGTAGTCGATGATCTTATTCAATCGCCATAAAGATCCATCGATGTAAATCAGTCGAGAAAAATCCAAATTTGATACATCCTCGACTTTTAGATATACATAGCACGATAGCAATTTACTATCTCGATTAGTGATCTCTGCGATGTAATTTCCCCAATAAGCCGTGAATAAATTGGTCGTTGGGTATTTGCCAGTGATCGTGAACAATAATTCGCCAGGCACACCAAATGAGATGTCATTTGTTGGTGTTTCTGGATGGTTCAAATGAGATGCGAATCCGTAGTCATATCCGGTCCATAAATTATTCGTAGATTGACCAGATCCGTGTATCCCTTTTATTTTCCAACTACTCACATCTGAGATCTTATGAAATTGCATGATGCGGATATTATTATCCTGCGACTCTTCGACTCCATCATTTACCGCATAAAGGGCACACGCTAATTTATCATCACCAGATCTCGCCACTGGAATCGATGGTGAAAATATTACCTTGACCTCATTACGATCATCTGTGAATGCGAATTTTGAATCGAGTTTGCGATCACCATACGACTCATTATATTTTTTGAAATATGCCTCATTGTGGAAATCAGAATCCTCAGTGAATAGGAAATCAAAATATCTCGAATTAAGTTCAGACATCGGCTTGATAGACATCGGCTTTGATCGGTCCACCTTTGTGGTCCAGTCTAAATTTCCGCCACCTGATCCAGAAACTAAAAATAAACCAGATGAGTCGCCAGACTCTCCATGCAATAATAGATCGTTTGGTGTGTCGATCTGCAAACCAGATCCTCCTTCCTGGTAAAAATCCACATACGGCTCAATGATCAAATGATTTTTACGATCATTATCCTCGTAAATATACAGATTGAACATTCGACAAATCGACTGCAAAAAATCCTTTTGCTCAATCCCTTTCGGAAGGAGTGCCTGCATCGATAGGTATGCCCCATAGATCGCCTCACTTGGTAGTTTTGAATTACTCAAAAAGTCAAAGGAGAAATCTGTGGTAGTCAAATCAAAATTTGAGTTCGATGTAAACTGAACATAAAACTCGCCATTGGTTGAGATCGTTTCCTGGACAGATTCAAACACATCAAATGTGACATCAAGCCCCTCAGTCGAGGCGATTGGTAAATCGATGATTATGTTTCCGGCATAATATACTCGGATGTTTACCTGGTGAGTCGAGTTCAAAATGAATGATCCCCTGATCGTTGCCTCTCCCGTGGTCGATGTGGCTCCGGTATATTTAAAAACCGCATTGTCTGTGACATCGAATAAATAAAGATTGTACCCAGAAAACTCCACCACTGCGATCGCATCGGATGCGGTGAACCCTCGTGAATATGCTGACACCAGGTCATCGACTATCTGTTCTAGTTCTGCTTTTGAGTTTGGAATGATCAGCGATTTGAATATCTCGGTATTAAAAAAATTCGACTCATAGGTGTATTCTGCATTTTTGATAATCTCTCCACAGATCTCTTTCACAAAAAATGCCGGTCTGAATGCGTTCAGATGGTAGTCGTTTGTTCCTGCTTTACAGAATCCATAATCGACCAAAGGATAAACCACACCGGAAGGATATGATCTATTCCATGATGCGGTCACGACATTCTCATCCCAGTTCTCATCATAGTCTCCAAACTTAGAAAGGTCCTCGACAAGTGTCTTATTATTCAAAAGTTTACCGATCTGATTCACAAATCCGCCTAACTCTCCAAACACACTACACTCGTATTCTGGGATTCCGTTCTCCACCTTGATCTCCATCAATCGGATCACGCCTTTGAACACCTGGATCTTGTTGATAAAGATCTGACATCCGGCTTGTTTCGATGGATTGAAATTGTATCCTACATTCACATCATCCATGTTGATTCCGTAGTGATTCGATGATCCAAACTCGTAGATGTGTCCAAATACTTTATTGTTTGATGCTGATCCTGGGATCGTTATGGTCTTGGAATAGTTTGTATCCCTGGATGCAAAGTCTTTAATGTCATCGACTGCATAGTTTAACTCTGCACCAAATGAGTCATCAAGGTCCAACTTTACTCCTTCTACGAAAATCTCTGCAATCATTATCTGAACTGGCTAAATTGTTTTACTCCTAAATCGAAATTCAAATCATATTGAAACATGCGATCTGCGGTGTTGTTTTTTTCTTCCCATGATGTCTCCTTGAAAATGATCGGGAAATAATGATCATTCCCATTATCTATTTTGTACAAATACACCTCAGATGATGAAAGCAATTCGGCCCCATGATTGTAGTCAGTTACCGATAAATAATCAGACACCACCTTCATCCCTTTGTCGATCATTGTCGCAAATGATTGCATCCCACCAAAGTGAACATTTGACACCTGATTCACCATTGAGGTCCCTGATCTCGTAAACTCTGCGGTCGAATATGTCGATCGAGTCGATCGTTCCTGGGACTTGCTCAGTAATCTGAAAACAAATGAGTCATAACCTCCCAGGCGATTCAAGAAAACAATTTGAACCGGTGTAAATCTTGGGGCACAAACTTGTTTCAATATGATTGAGTCGGATCCTATTGTCACCTTGTACTTATATGTCGATGATGTAATGAATGTCGATCCCAGGTAGGAATTGATTGCAAAAGGAGATAGATCCAAAAGTAGCCCCTTTGCGGATGATATTGTCCCACCAGTTTGGGCCGTTCCATCATTGGATCCGTTCTCGTTTAACTTTTGAATTGTGGCCGTGATTGCATTCGCATCCGGATTGAAAAATGAGATGTAGAATTTTTCTCCATTTAATACCTGGGCGTTCACTCGATCCCTTGCAGTCAGAAACTTATTCGCATAGGATGAGATCGTGTTCTTGAAAATGTCCTGGCTATAATTGTAAGCGGTGTAAGTGCGGGACTCTAAACCAGTGTAAGTGATACCACCAAAGTCCTCACCAAATTCGATCGTGTAATCGATCGACATTAGATCCCCAGAATTTTGAAGGATTGCGGATCCACTTGTGGCAAAAATACGACTCGCATAGTTTCGAATGATCGGAGACACATCAACTACGCCATATCCACCATTATCTGGATAATTACGCAGGGATGCGATGATCGATCCGTTCACCTTTAAGTCAAACACATATTTAAAACCTGGTTGTCCAGAGTTCGAACTCGACACGATGTGCCATAAATTCTCGTGTGCGGAGGCGAATGATCCTGGTCCGTTACTTACTACTATTGCCATTGAAATTCTGTTTTATGTTTAATGCTATATCTTGCCCCATTGCCTTCGCCAGTTTTGCTTTGAACTCTGGACCAAATGCCACCGGGATATTATCTTCAAAAAATCCGAGTCTTGGAATACCTCTTCGCTTTATATTTTTAGCCGTATTCATCGCAAGTCTGCGGAGATTATTCTCTTTTTTTTCTGCAAGATCTGCGACTGACTTCCTTTTCTTTTGAAGGCCAGACAAACCTTTTTTCTGATCCTCATTTCTGACATAGTTTTTGTGTCTGAGATACCACTGCATGATATTCTCGACAAACTTTTTCGATACATACAAATTTCTAAATTTGTACGGCGATGTCGATGGCTGACCACTTTTGACTCCCTTGACACCTTTGTCATTGAAATCATAATATTCTTTCGCCGGATTATTTTTTGAATATCCGATCGTTATCGAATAGCTATTCCCTTTTTGGTTTATGGCTCCCACCTGGATGTCGGACATATTACCCTGGTCCACCTTCCTGGCTCTTCGTATCTTTTGTTTGGCCTTATTCATTAGCACCACCGCACCCTCCATGATGATCTTTTCGACCTCATTGAGTTCCACATTTTTAGTCTTGTCGATCCCTATTCCACCCAGGAAATCATTGGATGCGGATGCTTGTGCTTTTTTAATGCTTGCCATAATTTCTAATCTGGTCCTTATCGTATTGTGTTTTAGCCATCAAGTAACTCAGTGCGTTCAGTGCGTTAATTGTTGGCAGTTCATACGCCTCCGCCAGTTTTATTCCTTCGTGTTCTGCGATGATCTTAGCTTGATGAATCCATCCAAACTGCCGACTAAATCCTCCACTCGTTGTTCTGCCATTTTTGGACTCATCCCCATCGCCATCATTTTGGCGATCAAATAATCCTTTGAATCCTTTATCGAGGTCACGAATACTTGACAAAAAAAAACCACGGATCCGTAGATTTGTTCGTATGGTGCACCCAGTAAATCGTTCGCATACTCCTCATGCTTACTCGCATCGTATTTCGCCACCTTCCACCCACGCCATGTCCATTTCATTGGAAGGACCATCGAGGCTCCGATCTTGTGCATATTGAACAGAGTGTCCTCTGCAAAATATTTGCTTTCGATGTACCTGGCAAAAGGCATGTTTCGGATGTCATATACACACCGGTATCTCTTTTTGCCTACCTTGATCACATCGACCGGCTTCGGTTGCGGTTCACTCTTAGCCAGGAAATCAATTTCCTTGATCTGCTCATTCAATTCCTTGACCATAAGAGAATCGATCTCTTTTTCGGTCCGGTTTGTCATGATCGCCAGGGCTTTGATCGCCAGATCCAGGTCAGTGTCATCATCATCTTTTTTCTTGATCATGTTTTGATACTGCTGAAACTGAAATAATGTCACATCGTTCCACTCCATAATAAAAATAAATAGGGGTTTTGAAATAATTATCCGAACGAATATCGACCGGATGCAGATTTGTAATCGAATTTCCTCCATGCCAGGGCCAGACTACACACGCAGTCATCATGGAAACCAGTGGGTGCCCCGTATTTTATCCCGTGTGATCCATACTGAAACTCGAATATATCAAGTTCCTCCTTGATTGGTCCCTCAGGAAAATGGATTTTTTCTTGTTGGATTGCCATTTGCAATCCCATCATAATATCTTGTTTTGATTGAGATGTAAATTTGAACGCCTCCACATCTAATCCCTCCCGTTGCAACTTTTCAGCGACCGGATCACCGACACCAGTGGCATCGATGCAGATCGGTGCTCTGGGCAGTGCCATGATCTTGGCAGATGTTGTGTTCCAGTCTGCCTGAAATCTTTCAAAATAACACACATTTCCTGCCATATCCAGGCCGATAATCGCAGTCCAGTCCGAATACTTAGCCAGGTCAATTCCATAGCATTTAACGGGATTGCTTGTGATCGGTGACACACATCTATTGATCGCCTGGGATCCAAATGGATTGGCAGAGTTTTCTGAAAAGATCCCCAGGTATTCCTGATTGAAAACTACCTCAGGCAGTTCCCTCTTAGCTGAGTCAATTTCCGAATTGTCAATATACGGATTGTCATAAGAGGTGAAATGGAAATACTCCCATTCTGGATCATTGGCACATTTCATCGATAGTGCCTTAAAATAGTTGTTTCCTCTGGGTGTGCTGATAAACACCGCCCGACCTTTGCGATCTGTCAGCGTTGGTCTGATCGCCTCAGTCCATCCCTTTTCGAGATCATTGATGAAGGCCGTTTCATCTACGATCACCCAGTCAAATGATGATCCCCTAAGATTGTCAAGTCGTTCACCAGTGAAAAACCTGATTGTGCCTCCGCTTACAAACTTAAATTCCAGGTCCGATTTGTTCTTTTCGCTGATCTGATCAGGGATCCGCATGGACATCACACGAAAAAATAGCTTTGAAAGTAGGAATGTGGGTGTAATATAGGCCACTTGTTTCCCGTTTATAGCCGATAAAATGGCGATGGTCTGGGAGATCACCGACTTCCCAAACCTTCGACCGGCATTCACCACTATAAACCGCTTGTCAGACTTGATGATCTCCGACTGCTTATCATGTGGTTTCGGTAATTTTACGACTATTTTACCCATTATTTTGGCTCGATGTCATTTTCGTAGGTGATCACGATCTCGTGTTTCTCTTCATTCTTTGCTCGATCAGTCCATCCGAGTAGATTCTTAGCATAGAAAATACCCTTGCCTTCATTGGCCACAATATCACCCGCCAGTGCTCTGAACATCTCATCGATGTCTGACACCACCTGGTGCATAGGATGACTCGAATTTCCCAGGACATTGTAGTAGTTCCTTCGTTTGTAAAACTCAACGCCTTGCCTTGGTAGCCAGATCATCAAAAAATAGTTGATTGTTGGCAGGTGCCTCTCCTTGATCAACTTGATCCCCTGGGCAGTCGGGATCTCCTTGGATGAATTTAGGCAATGGTCCACATATTTCTCCGCCCATTCCATGATCGCCTCTGGCTCGTTGAATTTTATTGGTTGTCCGATTTTACCTGACATTTTTTTATTGGTTTAGTAGTCCTTTATAGATAGCCGATCGATATTCATTTAGCTTGAAAATATCAAAATGCTTGCGGACATATTCGCCATTAGATTGACCGAAATCATCTCGCATCTGCTTACTGAATGCCATTCTCTTCATGTCCCTCTCCCAGTCATCGACTCTGAAAATGGTCGGGATGTCAAGATATGGATCCCGGTCGCTTGCCATGATCGGGATATTTTTAGATCCGGCTTCCAGGGCTTTGAGATTTGACTTCATGCGATTGAATTTGTTTTCCAATAACGGGGCCACCAGGACATCCGCCAAATTATAAAAATTCATGTATTGATCCACTGGCATCGATTCAATGATCGCATGATCCAGTTTACCTCCTGCGGTGAAATGGCTTGCCATCTGATCCCATTGGAATGAGTTCGCTTTGTTATATCCACAGAGGACCATCTTAGTGGATTCCTTGAATGACTTCGACTTTGATAGTTCACGCATTGAATTTTTGATCATCGCCAGGTCAGGAAGGTGAGTCACCGATCCAGTGTGCACAAAATTTATCTTGTCATGATCCTGGCGAATATCTAAAAACTGATCCTTGTCAAATGGTAGGCCATTCGGAATGATCTCACATTTTTTGTTCATCTTGATGATTTCTGCCCATAGCCGTGAATTTGTAGTCGTAACCAGGTCGGCGGTCTTGATGTTAAATTTGATCAAAGATGGGATCGAGTTCTTAATGTACACCGGTCGCATTATGTGCTGAGAATTAAGATCCCAGTGATCATCAATGTCCACCACTAACTTAAAACCGAACTTGGCTTTGAGTGCCTGGATCTCATGCCAGTGGATCCCTTCAAAATATCTATTCACTACCACCAGGTTGATCTGCTTTTCTTTGATGATCTCTTCTGTAATCGTGTCAGTGATCATGAGATACTCCTTCGCCATCAATGACAAAGGAAGGGCCAGTCTGTGATAGGTCACACCTGAGTGTCTATTTCCGACTGCGAGGATTCTTAGGTTTTGCATCTGCTTTTGTTTTACGGGTTTCGATTGTTTCTTTAAATTTTTTGCTTAACTCTTGCAACATTCGGAAAACACACCGAGAGCAGTTTGAGTTCATGCGAAATTCTGGTGAGATCGTTCTGTGGTAGATCCTTTGATATTCATCCAGGATGTCGTAGTTTATGTGGCGACAGAATCCCAGTTCGATCGCTTCAAAGTTTACGATGTGATCCTGGCAGAATTTTAAATCTTGCTCGTTCATATTTTTCGTTTAAGTCGTTGGACCACTGACACCAGGATCCCGGATCCAAATGCCACCAGTGTAATCTGTGAGTAAATCTCAGGAAGGAAAAACAAACCGATCGCCACCCACACAGAAAGACATGGCTCGCAGGTGAAGGGCTTGAAATTAAGTCTGAGCATTTCCGGGAAAAAATTCTCGGACCAATAGATTGTAAAAAAGATACTGGCTAAAATTGTGATGATCATTTGTCTTGTGGTTTATACTCGTGAATCGTATGTTTTGCATTTTCCAAAAATTTAATCCTTTTATTTATTATCTTTTCTGCATGCTCTTTTGTTTCGCACAAAGACTGAGTTCTACTTCTTTTTGACCATGTAGTACTTGCAATTAAATTGTCAAGATATACCCATCCGAACCATCTGCTTTCTTGCGGATAAAAACGATTTCCAATCTGTAAAATTCTATATTTTTTCATTTGATTTTTTCTTTAATTTTTCGAATGGTTCTGACCACTGACATGTAAGGGATCATAGTTTGCCTCTCGACCTCTTTGTAGTTATATCCGAGGTCAATGTATGTGTCAAGTAGTTTTGATTCATACCAGGTCAAATTTGACCGGTTCTCATCGACTCTGTCAAATGCCTCCTCTCTTTGGATCACCAGGTCCATCTGGTCCAGTTCGGTCAAATAGTCAGGATGGACAGAGTCAGGTCCTGCGATGATCCCACTTTCAACATAAGACACATTAAACGCATGCGATCTGAAATTCTTAAAAAAGGGCTGATTTGCTTTTGTCGAGTTGATCATGTTCATCATGGCCCTGATCAGATAAAAACGCAGTGCATTGTTTTCGTGTAGTAGCCAGAATTTTTCATCTGGCAACTGACACAGACTGATAAACATTTCCTGGCGTAGATCATCCTGGATCTCCACCGGTCGCATCTTCTTGATCGCTTTTGCGATCTCCTTGCATTGATACAAGGATTCGATGATCTTGGACCTATCCATTCTTAATCTCCCGTTCAATGTACCAGATCGCCTTTCGTAGATCCTCGGCTTTATTCCATTTCTTGCCTGATCTCAGGATGTACTTGATCGCATTTCCCAGGTTAAAATTCAAGTCAAATGATTCGATCACATCGATTGACTCGATGCCATTCTTTGACATGTAATGACTTGGTTTGTTTACGGGATCATGATCGACCGCCTGCGTTGCATAATTTTCGCAGATCTTATGTTCTGGATCTTGCGTAGTTACGATTTGATCATCCCAAACTGCCTCCACTTTTAACGGAATTTCATCCAGGTCAATCGAGTGGTCATCTAAAATCTTTGTTGTTGTTGTCATGGGTTAAATATTTTAGCTAAAAATGCGTTGATTTTTTCTTGAAACTCGTTGTCTTTTTGTTGCCTCTCTTGCCTTTTGTTGCTTTAAAAAATTTACCTCCGTAGTTGTTTTTGCCTTTTGGCGAAATGATTTAGGAATAAACAAAGATAAATTCCGACCATCTAATACTTTTTGTGCTTCAAATATGTTCATTTTTTACTGGGTTAAGTGTTTGACTATCACAAAGTTTACAAATTAAAATCCATTAATCCAAATCTACGCCATATGATTTGATCAGAATCTCAAACTGAGTCTTAAAGGTTTCGCGTTTCACCGGATCCAGTCGTTCGATCTTGAATGCCATTTCATAAAATTCGAGCATAGCGATCGAGGCATCTGCGTAGGCTCCGGCCA
>JACCDP010062850.1_pt1 | contig 10924 bp, 10 predicted proteins | sample 7445841 | NCBI WGS metagenome assembly JACCDP01 (sample SAMN15323441, study PRJNA562643) | freshwater metagenome | isolation source: river surface water | place: USA:Blue River Watershed | collected 2017-08-17
CTCGGCTGAAGGCGAAATTAGCTGGCAAGCCCGCCACACCAACTCCTGTTGTGACTACTCCTCAATGGGAAAGACGTGATATTTTAAAGTCTCAACCTGATGCTATTGTTATCGCAAGTTCCACAGGTGGACCGATGGCGCTCGAAAGACTGTTTGAGACTATTAAAAAACCTCTCCGAGTACCTGTCTTTATCGTTCAGCATATGCCTCCCCCCTTTACTAAGAATCTAGCCGATCGCATCGGTGAGATTACTGGATTTGTCTCAAGAGAAGCCCAGCACATGGAATTTGCTGCGCCTGGCCAGATTTATATTGCACCCGCAGAAAATCATATGCGACTGAACTGGCTTCAAAAGCGAGTGCAGATTGAACTTTTTCAAGGGACTCGCATCAACTACGTAATACCATCTGCAGATCCACTCTTTGAATCTGCAGCTCAAATTTTTGGACCTCGCTTACTTGCTTTTGTTCTTACGGGAATGGGGGAAGATGGAAAGCGTGGCTCTTGTACCGTTAAGGAAAAGGGTGGCTGTGTTATGATCCAAGATCAGGCAAGCTCCGTTGTGTGGGGTATGCCTGGAGCTGTTCATGAGGCAGGTGCATTCGATAAAATGGGGTCTGTTGAAGAGTGTGGGCATGTCATTTCTATGCTTTGCTCCCACTGAAAATTGGGTCTTGCTCTAGAATTGGCTATAATATGTCAGTGTAAAGACCGGGTGGAGAAGAGTAATGGCTTTAACAAAAGACTGTCTCAGATTTTTTGCTCAGTTTATCGAAACTGAGATCGGTATTGTATATACCGAGGTGAATTACTATCAGTTAGAGAGCCGGCTTGAGGATATCGCTAAGCAGCTGGGACTAAATGATCCAGTAGCATTGTGGGAAAAGGCACGAAATGAGGGTATTTCGGGTCGTTTGAAGCACCTCCTCATCGATATTGCCACTAATAATGAGACGTCTTTTTTTAGAGATCCGAATGTCTTCAATGCCATGAGAAGTATTATCCAAAAAGCTGTTCCTCTCAACTCACCTGATAAACCATTTAAGATCTGGAGTGCTGCGTGTAGCACGGGGCAAGAGCTGTATTCGCTGGCTATGGTTCTTGCTGAGATAAGAGATACGAACTATTTTTATTACAACATGTTGGCGACTGATATTTCGGATCGCGTCCTGAAGCGAGCGCAAGATGGGATGTATAGTGATTTGGAGGTCCAACGGGGACTTACGCCTGCGCAGCTGAATCGATTTTTTCGAAATGAAAAGCCCGTCGCTGCTTCAGAAGATCAATTTCTTACCTGGGCTGTGAAGCAAGAGCTTAAGCAAGGAATTTCTTTTCAAAAGATGAATCTCCTCGAACCATTTCGTAATTTGGAACAGTATAATCTCATTCTTTGTCGTAACGTTCTTATTTACCAAACGGTCGAGAACAAGAAGAAAGTGGTCCAAAAACTCTTCGATCACATGTTGCCTGGTGCTCATCTCATTTTGGGAGGCGCAGAGAGTTTGATTGGATTGTTTGATACCCTGGAATATGTGACGATTGAGGGTGCTGTTGTCTATCGCAAGAAGGATACGAGAACAGATACTTCCACTTAATTTTTTCGTAGATACAAAAAGAGCCACTTCTCTGCAGAAAAGTGGCTCTTTTTTGTTTGTAAAGTATTGTTAGTTTTCTACGCTAGAACATTCGAGGCCGCGTGAGCTCATGGCGGCTATCAAGCTCTCCATCTTTGGTAAGCCCTCTGTTTCGTGATATTTTTGGGTCTGAACAGAGAGATAATCTTTGCCAGTTGCCAAGAAATGTTTAAGTGCGTCCAGGGTCTTTGGCTCAAAGAAGGGCAATAGAGGCTGTTCGACCAAATTGAACTGAGCCAATGCCTGACGGGCGACAGCATCCCAATGGGCTGCGTAGGTATCAAAATCCCGCGCACGAGCGACGCCACGACAGTTGCCCTTGCCGCACGACAGTGGGATGTCCTCATCAAGATTCAGCAGGCCATAGTCGTCTGTGATTTCTTCTCCTGGAGCGATATCACGGATGGCGATCTCAAAGCCGTAGCCAGTGGTAATAGTGTTGGGGTGGCAACAATGATTGACATAACGGCCATGGTCCCAGCTGAGGATATAGTCGCCTTTGGCGTCAATATAGGAGTACTTTCTTAGAATTTCTTTGTAGGCAGGATTTTGGGCAAGGCCAGAGTGCTTAGAAACCACAATTTCCAAAGCGTCTCTTACGTAGACGGCTGTCCCTTTGGGAATGTGCTGGGTTGCAAAGACTCCGTAGCCGATTTCTGTCGAGACCCACTTTAGTTTAGTCTCTGGGTGAATCATGGAACCTCTCCCTTAGATGAAAGCCCGCCTTTTTGTGGGGAAGCTTGCCTTTCTTTCCACTCAAAAAGCCCTGACACGCGTCTGTTGGACCTGCTGGCAAGCCAGAGACCAATTTTTTCCCTGCCAGACGCTGTGGCTGAAAAAAAACCTTACATCGCATTAATTTTAAAAAAAAGTGTTCATTCGCAATTCTAGAAATTTTGCTCCAGCCTGTCACGCTTATTTAGGCGTACTGTTTCTTTCCTGGCGAGCGATGTCCTCGAGATTATTCAGATGGTAAGTCACGCAGTGAAAGGCCCCTCCCTCACGGATGAGCTGGTCTGCTTCTATAAACTGGGTCTGAAAGCCAAAGTGTTCGAAGACCTCACGCACTCTTTGTTCATAGGCTGGAAAGAGTTCGGCATCAGGGTGTTTAGCATTTTCTGTGGGCGTATTGAGAAAGGAAGGAGTGATGATGGTTTTATTGACTATCACTGAGTTAGCGTATGTCATAAAAGTTGCTTCGGTGGGTAGAGGCATAGGGATACGAGTGACCGTCATAGCTTTCGACAAATCCTTGGCAACTAGGTCCAAGGAGTTTTTGATTTCCTTAATGCGTGACTGCTCTTCAGAACTCAGGCTTGAAGCAAGCTCTAAAGCCTTGCCGTCGATCTGATTGACGAGCACTTGGTTCTTACTCATAAATTTGATCCACATGTCAACATGGGGATGAGGCTTTGCACTGACAGCTAAGGTTTGCTGACAGCCTAGGACATCGTGAACGATGGTCATCAGATCTGCGGGCTCTGCATGGGAAGGAGCAGAAGGCGCGCTCAGATCACGCTTGATCTCTTGACTGATAAGGCAGGTGAAGCCATCCGTCATGAAATTTCCGCCATCAAGAACGAGAGGAACGTGTTCGATGCTGGAATCGATAGCTAATGCAAACTGGTATATTGCGACATCATCAAAGCTTTTGGCATCACGGTACACAAAATCCAGGAAGGTGGGTACTGGCGGCAAGTGAGGGTAGAGCCGTAAGAGAGGAAGAGGCAGATAATCTCTGAGCCAAAAGCTTTCATGATCGATCTGAATGGGGGTTACAGACTTCCATTCTTCCGCTGTAATTCTAGGGTCCACCGGTTGATCTTGGCTTTGATCGAGCAAGAGTTCTGATTTACGAAAAAGATAAACCTTTGCCCCAGCCTTAATGATGGCCTTGAGGAGCTGAATCCCTACGTCTCGAGCTAGAAGATCCTCGCTCATAGCTATGGCATAAGTTGGTTCGTACTCTGCTATGGGCCTGGTTTTGATTTGTGTGGGGCGATGGAAATCTTTCCAGACAAGGATTATGGCTAAGATGGTGGCGAGAGTTCCGAGTAATAGGGATGTCCAGACTAATGGCTTTCGCATGCAAGGGCCTTCTCTGAAGTGGCAGAGAAGGTCATCATGCACGAATGAAAAAAGAATTTCAGTAGCTAGCGGAGCTCATTCCCATTGACCTTAAGAATGATGCGCCGGGCTTGGTCTTTTTTGCCAGGTAAATTAGCCTCTGGCATGGGCTCTGACTCTCCCAAGCCAATCGCTAAGATGCGCTCAGGATCGAAGCCCATGTCGTCGACGAGGATTTGCCTTATCGTTAAGGCTCTTTGGTAAGATTCCATTTGATTGGCTTGTCGGTCTCCCTCACTGTCTGTGTGCGCTTCGATGACCAGGGAGGCGACGCGTGAATCTAAAAAGATACGCGCTTGTTCCTTGAGGAGCTCCAGGCCTTCATCACTCAGCTCAAAGCTAAGGGGAAAACTTTTGGGGTCAAGGAAGAGATCTTTGTAGAGAAGCGTGACGGTAGGAAGCAGTTTGAGATTGGAACTTATGCGCACATTCTGGGGAACTATGCGGTCTCCGACCATGATTCCAGCGCTTGCTTTATGATATATGGATGAGTCATATGTGCCATCTTCGAGAGCTAGAGCGAGGGCATAATCTGGTCGCTGTTCTTGAATCTTGAGGAGGCCGGTGGTGACCCATCCAGGGCGTTCCGACGCGCCCACTGTGATCTGACGCTGCGCTTCGAGGATAGCTCCACTTGGAAAGCTTTCGGGAGAATCAATCACCGCAACGAGACTGTCCTTCTGCTTGTCTATTCTGACGATACGTGGGTAGTTTTTGGCACTATCCTGGGGACGAAGTGAACTCGAGCTTCCCTGCGGTTTTGGAAGCTCAGGAGAGGCATCGACTACCGTGACTTTCCTATAGACAATGTCTCCAAGACTGTGATTTGTAAGTCCTGCGAGAGAGATACACAAAGCCAATTGGATCCACATTATTCTGTTTTTTACGCTCGGTTTCATAGGTCCTCTACCCCATCCGGGTTTCTTATCTTGAGGTAAGGATCGGCCAAGCCTGTAAAAACTTTAGACACATCATATAAAGTGTTGGATTTATTGGGAAAATAGGGAGTTGTGTGCCTGATTTTTTCGACCATCTCTGGCTTCAGATGAACAATCCGCGTGCGAATCGCGATCGCGCGCAGTATTTGGCTCGCCTTCGGAGTTTGATTCAAGAAGCCCCTCCCCCCAGTGCACTACCTCGTAGTGCGCAGCCTCAGCTTGTCACGTATCTCGCTCATGACTTTTCGAACAAGGATCAGGGGTCGATCTGGGCCTTTGATAAAGTGACACATACAGAGTTCGAACCTGCTCGTTTACGAGCTGCTAAGTCGATAACGCCAGGGGCCTATGTGCTCCGTCTCGACCCTTTGGGGGATGAGGCTGAGGTTCTAGAATCGCGTGCGATGGGAGTGGATGGCTATGTCATTGACCTCAGTTGTCTCGATAGTGCTTCGGCCCAGTATCTCATCGAAGTTGGTATAGATTATTCGTGCGACGCTTTAGCTCTTTGTCGCAGTGAAGAAGATTTAGCGCGAGCACTCACGACGCATATACAAGCTCATATTCTCCTTACAGGAGAGCTTGTGGCGCCGCAGCTTTTAGAGCTGGAGCTTATGCGAGGGCGCAAGGTGTGGATGGATTTGCGCGAAGCTTCCTTGGGTGTGAAGTCTTTCGACAAACCAGATTTTGTTCAATTGATGCTCTTACCTTAATTATAAGATCCCTTAGATAGAGGAACAGAAGATGTCAGGTGAAAAGAATTTCTACAAAGAATCAGGTGTCGATGTAGAAAAAGGTGATGCTCTGGTCGACTGGTTGCAACAGGGCGATATGGGAAAAAGTCCGCTGGGACAAGTGGTGTCGGGTATCGGTGGCTTTGCTGCCCTCTTTCGCCCTAATTTTTCCGGCATGGAAGATCCCTTGCTTGTAACAGGAACTGATGGAGTCGGAACCAAGGTACTGCTTGGAATGGAGCATGGAAAACTAGAAGGACTCGGTATAGACCTCGTGTCTATGTGCGTCAATGACCTCTATACGGTAGGGGGGCGTCCTCTCTTCTTTCTCGACTATTATGCAACAGGAGTTCTCGACGAAGTCCAATTTAAAGCGATTTTGTCCGGAATAAAAAAGGGTCTCAAGCAGTCCCAAACGCTTTTGCTTGGGGGCGAGACAGCTGAATTACCAGGTCTTTATGCAAAAGGTCATTTTGATTTGGCCGGTTTTGTAGTGGGAGTGGTCGATGGCAAGAAGACTCTCAAGCCAGACATGGTAAAAGTAGGTGATAGCCTCATCGCTCTCGAGAGCAGTGGATTCCATAGCAATGGCTATTCACTCATTCGCAAATGGTTGGCGGAAAAGCCAGAATCTCAAGCTGTGATCGAAAAAATTCTCGAACCAACCCGCATCTATGCTGAGGTTCCAGATATTTTACAAGAGCTTGGTTGGGGTAAAGTTCATGCTCTTGCCAATATCACTGGGGGTGGAATCTCTGGAAATCTACCTCGCGTTTTGCCTGAGAATGTCGAAGCGCACATAGATCCCACACTCGTTCCTACTCCAGCCTGGATGAAGGCCTTTTATGAGGGGCATGGGGCTCAGTTCAAAGATGTCGAAGCCGTGTTCAACCTCGGTGCGGGGATGATTGCAGTCGTCGATGCACAAGCGGAGCAAGAGTTTTTGTCTCTCGCCGCGAGCAAGGGTCTCAGATCCCATGTGATCGGTAAGATCAAGGTTGGTCAGGGTGAAGCAAAGGTTGTGTATTCTTAGTTGTCTATCAAAACAGGGAGAGATCTGATGGAATCGAAAGCTTTAGCCCCCATGCATATCTTGAGCTCATCTCAGTTCGATCGACCCTTTCTGGATTATATGTGTCTTTTGACCGACACGATTCGTCGCTTTGATAAATCAAAAGAGGGTCTCATGTACCTTCAGGGCCTTTTGGCCCATAAGCGAGCGATGCTGTACTTTACGCAGCCCTCCACGCGGACTTTTCTCTCGTTTCAGACAGCTTGTCAGATCGTGGGGGTGAGCACCAATGAAATTCGCGATTCCTCGACAAGTTCGGAGCGCAAAGGAGAAAGCATAGAAGATTCTCTGCGAACCTTCTCTAGCTACGTTGATATCATTATCATGCGGACGCCACTGCCGGGCTTTTGTGATCGCATCGCAGCTATGCTGAATGAAACAGATCGGCCTGTGCCTATCATTAATGCCGGAAGTGGGCCCGACGAGCATCCCACTCAAGCTCTCTTAGATATCTACACCCTGAATAGAAGTTTTATTCGACAGGGTGGCATTGATGGTAAGACCATCACTATGGTGGGTGATCTCAAGCGGGGACGTACAATTCGATCTCTCAGTTGGTTGCTGACCAACTATAAAGATGTGAAGATTATCTTTGCCTCTCCTCCCGAATTTAGAATTGGGGATGACTTGCGGCATAAGTTGACTCAAAAGGGCGTCTGCTTTGAAGAGACCGATCAGCTCGAAGATGCTTTGCGGACGACGGATGCGGTATACATGACCCGTGTTCAGGATGAGTACGATCAAGCTGGAGAGTCAAAGAAAGTCGATTCGAGTCGCTTTCATCTGAAGCATCATCATCTCAAACTGATGAAAGAGACGGCGGTGATCATGCATCCCCTGCCTCGTCGAGAGGAGCTTGATATTGCTATCGATAACGATCCCAGGGCTAAGTACTGGCGACAGGAGCGCAACGGGATGTGGACGCGTGTAGCTCTTTTGACCAAAATATTTGGTGTGGATCGCAAAATTGTATTGCCGGAGCTTTAATCGTGAAAGATCGCTTGCGCCTTGCCACTATATGTATGTGTAGTACGGAAGATAAGGATAAAAATATTGCCGCGGCCTTGAATTGGGTAAGGCGAGCAGCGGAGCTGGGAGCTGATTGGATTTTGCTTCCTGAAGTCTTTGCCTTCCATGGTCCCTACGAAGATATTTTCGTCAAAGGCGAAGATGCAACTGGTGCCCTTGTGCAGACTCTGCAGGCTACTGCGAAAGAGCTGGGAGTGTGTTTGTTTGCGGGCTCGTTTGGGGAACGTCCAGGTGTAGGTGAGCTGACAGAGGCGGAAACTAAGGGGCGCCTCGGACATTCTCGGGTGTTTAACACCTGCTTTGTTTTTGATCGGCAGGGAAAACAGGTGGCTAAGTATCGCAAGACCCACCTTTTTAATCTTCTCGATGCTGCGGGGAATGCGGTCTACTGTGAGTCGGATGGCTTTCTCGCAGGGGATAAACCCGTGGCGTTTGAGCTGGATGGCTTTCGTGTCGGTCTGGGTATTTGCTATGACCTTCGCTTTCCGGGGTATTTTGAGGCTTTGTCGAGCGGCGGTCCTGTCGATGTGCTGGTGCTTCCTTCGGCTTTCACCTTGCAGACGGGGATGGACCACTGGGAGCTGCTCTTGAGAGCTCGGGCTGTCGAGCAGCAAAGTTACATGTTTGCTGCCAATCAGGTGGGCCAGCATGGAAGAGGACGAGCGTCCTATGGCCATTCGATGATAGTCGATCCCTGGGGCTATGTTTTGGCTAACACCGGAGGAGTTGAGGGGATTGCGCTAGCGGAAATTTCCAAAGAGCGAATCGCAGATGTCCGCGCGCGCTTGCCTGCATTGAAAAACAGAAGACCAGAAGTTTATGAGTGAAGAAAGTCTCACATTTCAGCTCCCCAATGGCCTTCGGGGCGATCCCATCGCTTATTTACCCCTGAAGCGTCTGGGTGAGGCTATTTGCTTTGATCTTGGATCTCTCGAGAATCTCACTCATCGCGAGCTCATGAAGATCCAGACCGTGTTTGTCTCGCACACACACATGGATCATTTCATCGGCTTCGATCGCCTCCTTCGGATTCAATTGCCCCATGGACGGAAACTGCGCCTTTGGGGACCCGCACCGTTTATTGATCGCGTGCAGGCAAAGCTTCGCTCTTACACGTGGAATCTGATCAAGCCTGAGCAGATTCAATTTCATGTCTATGAGCTTTATGAGGACGGAACAGTCGGGGAAGCTCAGCTCACGAACTCGAATCACTTTGCTTTTGACATTCAAAAGAGTGAACACTCTAGTCAACGCCTCTGGGAATGGTCGGATGGCTCTTTTATGAAAGCCGCACTCTTGGACCACAAGGGTATACCCTCCGTCGCCTATCAGTATCAGATACCTGGTCGCATGCGAGTTCATCCTGAAAAAATTGCTCAGTTAGGTCTGACCCCGGGAGATTGGGTAAGTCAGCTCCAGTCAAGCCTGAGAAATGGGCAGAAGAACTCTGTCCTCGAAATTCAGGGGACATCGTACAGGGTAGAAGAACTGGCCAAGGACATCATAGTTGAAGAACCTGACTATCGGCTCAGCTATCTCACGGACGTCAGCTTTGATGCCGCCAATGTCGCAAAGCTAAAGACGGCCTTTTTTGAGACAGACTACATGCTCTCTGAATGTAGCTTTATGGATAGAGATGTGAAAAGAGCTTGGGACAAGGCGCATTTGACGAGTCGCCACGCAGCTCTTTTTGCAAGTCTGCTGGCGGCGAAGCAGCTAGATGTTTTTCATTTTTCTGCTATTTATGGCGAGGATCCCCAGACGCTCTTGCAGGAAAGTCAGGAGTATTTTGCGGCTTATCGCAGTCTCGACCAAGAAGGCTTAGAGAAAGAAATTCAAGCAGAACTTCAGCGGATAGCTTCCCTCTAAAACACAAAAAGCACTCTCTGGTATGAGAGTGCTTTTTGTCAACTGTTCGATCAATCAATGGAGATGATTTTTGTCTTTTGCTGTCGAAGAGCGAGCCATCTTCTTGGTGTCTGGTTCGTCGTGAGAAATATCTTGGAACTGAGCCCCAACCTCTTGTGCTTCTTCATCGTTAGCGCCTCGATCTTCGAGATATTCCCGCAATCTCCGAAGAGCCATGCGGAAGCTGTCCTGGCGAGCGAGGAGGGTGTTGACCTCTTGGCGGAGGCGAAGGACTTCGCCGCCGAGATTTGTCACGGTTCCTTCGAGCTTGTGAATGCGCTCTTGATCTGGTGTTTGAATTTCTACTTCTGTCTCAACTTCCGCTGTCTGACCTTTGCCAAAAATCTTCAGGACCATCCTAGTCTCCTTTCCTTGGGAACATCCACTTCAGCTAGTTTTACGTTTCTCAAGACCATACTTTTGGACCTTAGTGATCAGCCCTGCGCGGCTAATACCAAGCTCTTTAGCGAGTCGGGACTTATTCCATCCAGTTCGCTCCAAGCCATCGAGGATCATCTGCTTTTCCATGACATCGAGAGAGTCTTTGAGGTTTCCGTTGACGCGGAGGCCAGGGAATTTCTTCTTGGTACTTTCTTTGATGCGAGCAGAGAGAAGCTCAGAGTTGAGATCTTTGGTGTCGCCGGCTAGAACACAAAGTCGTTCTACTTCGTTTTCTAATTCACGGACGTTACCGGGCCAGTCGTGATCCATAAGGCGTTCGAGGCATTCTTTGTCGATAACTTTCTTGGCACTGTTGGTCGACTTAGCAAACTTGGTGAGGAAATGGTCGGTCAGCAGAGCGATATCATCTTTACGGTCTCGCAGAGGAGGAACGACCACGTTGATGACGTTAAGACGGTAGAAAAGGTCTTCGCGGAACTCACCGCGCTTTACCATTTCGATGAGGTTTTTGTTGGTCGCAGCCAAGACCCTGACATTACCGCGTTTGACTTCGGTACTACCGACTGGAGTATAAGTGCCCTCTTGCAAGACGCGAAGGAGCTTGACTTGCATCTGAGGTGAAGTATCACCAATTTCATCGAGGAAGAGAGTCCCGCCATCAGCGGCCTCGAAGACACCTTTTTTGTCCTTCATAGCGCCAGTGAACGAGCCTTTGACGTGGCCAAAGAGTTCTGATTCGAGAAGGTTGTCGTTAAAGGCACCGCAGTTGACCACCAAAAAGCGTTTGCTCTTGCGCTTTGAGTTGTAGTGAAGTGCTTTAGCAATAAGTTCCTTACCAGTTCCGTTTTCACCTTGGATGAGAACAGTAGTGTCAGAATCACAAACTCGCTCAAGGAGTCTATAAAGATCCTGCATCGCCATGGATTTACCGATCATACGATCAAAGCCATAGCGCTGGCCGAGTTCTTTAGAAAGTTCGTTGACCTTGTTCTTTTCATCGTCGAGGTTACGATGCATGACAAGAATTTCATCGACGACCAGTTCGATCAGCTCAGTCAGATAGTGCAGTTCTTTGGAAG
>JACCDP010201611.1_pt1 | contig 10923 bp, 8 predicted proteins | sample 7445841 | NCBI WGS metagenome assembly JACCDP01 (sample SAMN15323441, study PRJNA562643) | freshwater metagenome | isolation source: river surface water | place: USA:Blue River Watershed | collected 2017-08-17
ATATTGTAAATATCCAGTTCGTCTCTTTCTATGAAAAACAATAAAAGGTCAAAGGGACCTTCAAACTGATCTAACTTAATTTGATAATTGGGAACATTCACAGCTTCACACTTTTGCTACAAAGAAAGCCCCTTCGGGCCTCATATGTGCAGTTTGGGGTTAAAATTTATCCACTTTACTGCCATTTAGGGCCATAAATTGTTAGAAAATGGGCTGTAATTAGGTTCAAATTGGGGAACTTCGCCAAAATTCAATGCCGTGCGCGAAAAGCTGATTAATTGGGTGCTATTTGTTGTTTTGTCGATTATTTGGGGGAGTTCCTTTATGCTCATGAAAGTAGGCATGAAAGAAGGTGGATCCTTCCCATTAAGCCCCTATCAGGTTGCCTCCCTGCGCATGATTTTTTCGGGCCTAGCCCTTTTGCCTTTTTGTTATAGCGCACTTAAGCAAATACCCAAAAACAAACTTTTGGTGGTAGTGCTATCCGGCGTGATGGGTAGTTTTATTCCCGCTTATTTATTTTGCATTGCAGAAACAAAAATTGATAGCGCACTAGCAGGTATCTTAAACGCGCTCACACCCCTTTTTACCATTATTGTAGGTATTACTTTTTTTAATTTACAATCGAGTAAGCAAAAAATAATTGGTATATTACTTGGCTTTGCTGGTCTTTTACTTTCGGTAACGGCTGGCAAAACACTTCATTTTGATAATTTCTCTTTCAGCTTTTTTGTAGTGCTCGCCACCATTTTTTATGGCTTCAATGTAAATATGGTAGGTAGTCAAATGCAAAAAGTGAGTGCCATTAATATTGCATCCGTTGCATTTTGTTTTACCATGATTCCTGCTGGCATTATATTATTGAGTACCGGCTATTTTGATTACGATTTTTCTAACCCATCCCTCATAGAAGCAAGTATAGCAGGCGGTACACTAGGTGTGATCAATACTTCCATTGCCTCTATTTTATTTTACGTACTTGTAAAAAGAGCAGGGATTATTTTTGCATCTACCGTAACCTACGCCATTCCTTTTGTTTCACTTGTTATAGGCGTATACTACAACGAGCCCATCCATCCGTTAAGACTTGTTGGGCTCGGTGTAATTTTATGCGGTGTTTATATCGTTAATAGGCAAAAGAAGTAAGCGCTTTTATATCGCCATCATTTCTTTTTCTTTGGCAGCTAAATGCTTTTCTACAAGTGCAATAAATTTATCGGTAATATCCTGAATTACTTTTTCAGCATCTTTTGCTGCGTCTTCGCTTAAACCGTCTTTTTGTAATTTTTTAATTTGCTCGATGGCGTCGCGTCTAATATTACGAATCGCTACTTTTGATTGCTCTCCTTCGCCAGCTGCTCTTTTTACAAATTCTTTTCTGCGCTCTTCGGTGAGGGGTGGCATAAAAAGTCTGATTTGAACACCATCATTTTGAGGTGTTACACCAATATTAGCCATCATAATAGCTCTCTCAATGGGGGCAAGCATGTTTTTTTCCCAAGGTTGGATACTAATGGTTCTAACGTCGAGTACGCTAATATTAGCCACCTGGCTAATAGGCGTTGGGGCGCCATAATAGTCAGCAGTAATGCCATCTAGCATGGTAGGGCTGGCTTTACCGGCTCTAATCTTGGTTAATTCATGCTCTAGGTGGCTTATCGCCTTATTCATAGAATCTTCGGTGTCTACCGTAATTAAGTCAAGTTCTTCAGACATATTGCATCAATTTGATGGCAAAACTAATAAATAGTACCGAAAGCGTCATTTTTCATACAAGAATTGGAATTTGAATTTTATCTTCGCAGCAAATACTAAAATTATGGCGTCTATTCAAACCCTAAAAGATACGGCAACACAAGTTAGAAGAGATATAGTTAGAATGGTACATGGTGTTCAGAGCGGACATCCTGGTGGATCTCTTGGTTGTACCGATTTTTTAACGGCGCTATACTTTCACACCCTAAACCACAACCCTGCATTTACTATGGATGGTAAGGGTGAAGATTTATTTTTCTTATCCAATGGACATATCTCTCCGGTATTTTATTCGGTACTTGCCAGATCAGGCTATTTTGAAGTGAGCGAGCTTGGCACTTTTAGAAAATTAAATACCCGTTTACAAGGCCACCCTACTACACACGAACATTTACCGGGTGTAAGAATCGCAAGTGGCTCTCTAGGCCAAGGTATGAGTGTTGCGATTGGTGCAGCGCTTTCTAAAAAAATTAATGGTGATTCAAAGCTTGTGTATTGTTTACATGGAGACGGCGAATTACAAGAAGGTCAAATTTGGGAATCAGTGATGTTTGCTGCACATAACAATTGCGATAATTTAATTGCAACCATCGACGTCAACGGTCAACAAATTGATGGACCTACCAAAAAGGTGATGAACCTAGAAAGTTTACGCGCCAAATTCGAAGCGTTTAACTGGACTGTTATTGATATGGATGGCAACAATATGGAAGACGTTGTTGCAACACTTGATAAAGCAAAATCACTTACCGGTCAAGGAAAGCCTATTTGTATTTTAATGAAAACAGAAATGGGTAAAGGTATTAGCTTTATGGAAGGCACACACGAGTGGCACGGCATTGCACCTAACGATGCACAACTTGCAGACGCCCTTTCTCAATTAACAGAAACACTAGGTGATTACTGATTAAGAGACGCGATTTTTAAACGCTAGCTTTTTAAGGATAACAATTGTTGGCTTGCTTTTTTAGCAGGTATCCAGGCAGCCATTATTGCAATTAGTGTTATGGTGGCAACTACAAGCAAATAGTCAGTGATCATTAATTTTACAGGATAGTAATCAATAATAAAACTACCGCCGCCACCTAGTGTAATAATTTTAAATTTTAATTGCAGTAGGCAAATAAGTGTACCTAAAACTGTTCCCACAATAGTGCCTACACCCGCAAGTACCAGCCCTTCTGTAATAAATATTTTTTGAATCAGTGAAGCGCTAGAGCCCATGGCTTTTAGCACGGCAATGTCTTTTTGTTTTTCTAACACGAGCATAGTAAGTGCACCAATCATATTAAACGCAGCAACAATTAAAATCAAACTCAAAATGCCGTAAATCACCCATTTTTCCATTTGCATGACGGCGTACAAATTTTTATTTTGTTCGTAGCGCGTTTCTACCAAAAAATTCTTACCAAGTGCCTGTTGCAGTTTTACTTTAATTTTTTCGGGACTTCCATTTATTTTTATTTCAAGCCCACTTACCTGATTCGGTGTCATTGAAAGCATGTATTGTAAAAAAGGCAGGTTGGTGAAAATATATTTATTGTCAAATTCTTGTTGTACCGCAAACACCCCCTTACCTGAAACATGAAAAGCAAACATGCCATCTACGGCGTCAAAACCTGCGCCTTTACTGGGGGTATAGAGCGTTAACGGAAAACCTCCCTTTGTAACATCGGCACCTACCGCATTTTCGATACCTGCACCTATTACAATACCCGGATTTTGTACATCACCCAATTTATAACTACCTCTAACAATATGTTTGCCAATATAATTCGTGCGCGTAAAAACTGTGTCCACGCCTTTTACAACAACAATGCTCTGATAATCTCCATTGGCAAGTAATGCTTTTTCTTCCACCACCTTACTCACTTCCGAAACACCCGCTATCGATTTTATTGTATAGAGCGTACTATCATCAATGTTCATTTTTTTGCCCTGCGCAGGTACTACGCGCATGTCTGCATAAAAGTCGGTGTAGAGGCCTTTTACTAAATCTTCAAAGCCATTAAATACACTTAAAATAACAATGAGTGCCGCTGCGCCAACTGCAATAGCAGTAACGCTCACCCATGCAATAATATTAATTGCACTCGTAGACTTTTTTGATTTAAAATACCGCCAAGCAAATAAATATTGCACGAGACTTAATTAGTTTGTTTCTTGATCGTCGGTTTCAGCACTTGTTGCCCCTGCTGATAAATCTTTGTTTTCAGTAGCCTTTTTTTCAGCATTGATTTGCTTGAAAATTTCTTCCATCTTAAATACATAATCAAGTGTATCATCATGGTAAAAATGCAGTACTGGAATACGTCTAAACTGGTGTTTTACACGGTCAGCTAGCTCCTTTTTGATCTCCCAAGCCCTAGACTCAATTACTTTCATCACTTCTTTAGCGTCTGGTACCTGAAATATACTGAGGTAAATACGGGCCTCCAAAAGGTCTGGAGTCACTTTTACGGATGAGATAGAAACCATGCCACCGGCTATCATAGAAAGGTTTAGCCTTCTAAATATTTCATTCATTTCTTCTTGTATAGCCCCGGCTACCTGACGTTGACGTTTACCTTCCTCCATGTTCTTTGCGTTTAATTGGTTGTAAAATTAGTTACTTTGCCTTGTTTTAACGATTTTATCATTTATGAAGCGTTTTTCACGAATTCTGTTTTACCTCCGAACCCAAAAAAGGAATATCGCCCTCTATGTGGTATTTAACCTCTTGGCCATCCTTTTTTCGTTGGTTTCGCTGGCCATGCTAGCCCCTTTTTTACAACTTTTATTTGGCACCGAAAAACTCATTACAGCTAAACCTGTTATGGCCGGTGAAAGCTTATCTGCGGGAACCATTTTAAACTACCTTAAATATTTTATTTCTAGGCTCATTATCGAAGAAGGAACGGTGTATGCACTTGGTGCTATTTGTGGCATTATTATTACGGCTATTTTCTTTAAAAATTTATTTACCTATTTGTCTTTTAGGGTACTAGCACCTATGCGCAATTATGTAATGACAACGCTTCGTTCCGATTTGTATAAAAAATTATTAGACCTTCCTATTGGCTATTTTACCGAACAACGCAAGGGCGATATTATCAGTAGAATGAGTAACGATGCCAACGAAATTGAATGGAGTGTGATGAGTACCCTAGAAGGACTTATTAAAGACCCGCTTAATATTTTAATCATTTTAATATTCTTGGTTTTTTTAAGCCCGGTTCTTTCTTTGTTTTTACTCGTGCTTCTTCCGGTAACCGGTTTTGTAATTGGACGCCTGAGTAGAAGTCTAAAAAAACAATCTACGAGCTCACAAGAAAAATTAGGAACGCTATTATCGATACTAGATGAAACCCTTGGGGGACTAAGGGTTATCAAGGCTTTCAATGCCGAAAAAATATTACTACAAAAGTTTTTAGACAATAACAATGCGCTCAATCACATCCGCAATAAAATGAATTTTAGAAAAGATTTGGCATCTCCGATGTCCGAATTTTTAGGTGTGATTGTACTGTCTTGTATCTTATGGTTTGGCGGAAGACTGGTATTAAATAACCAAGCAGGTTTAGGACCCGAAAGTTTTATTACCTATATTTTATTTTTTACACAAATCATTAATCCTGCAAAATCTTTATCCAGTTCTTTTTATAATGCACAAAGAGGCAGTGCTGCTATTGAAAGGATTGAAGAAATATTAAAAGCGCCAGTTGCCATAGAAGATAAACCCAATGCAAAAGTTTTAGAAAACTTTGAGCACCGTATCGAATTTAAAAATGTTAGTTTCTCTTATGATGATACCACCATTTTAAAAAACATCAACCTTGTTATTGAAAAAGGAAAAACCGTAGCGCTTGTAGGTTCATCGGGCGCTGGTAAAAGTACTTTAGCAGATTTAATTCCACGTTTTCATGACGTAACAGAAGGCGAGGTTTTAATAGATGGTATTAACATCAAAGAATATAGTTTACAAAGTGTAAGAGCAGCCATGGGCATTGTTACACAGGAGCCCATTTTATTTAATGATAGCATTGCACAAAATATTGCCTTAGGCGTCCAAACAGCAAGCCCAGCAGCCATTACAGCCGCAGCTACCGTAGCCAACGCCGCTGCTTTTATAAATAGCAAAGAAGATGGGTACGACTCAAATATTGGAGACAGGGGGAGTAAGCTAAGTGGTGGTGAACGTCAGCGCATAACCATTGCAAGAGCTATATTAAAAAATCCGCCCATCTTAATTTTAGACGAAGCTACTTCATCACTTGATACAGAAAGTGAAAGACTAGTACAAGACGCCATCAATAAAATGATGCAAAACAGAACTTCCATTGTTATTGCGCACCGCCTCTCTACCATCAGACACGCCGATGAAATTATTGTGTTGCAAAAAGGAGAAATTGCAGAACGCGGCACGCACGATGAACTACTTGCAAAGGGAGGCATGTACAAAAAGCTGATTGATATGCAGGAAGTGAAATAAGCATTTTTAAAAATCACACATAAAAAAAGGCCGCAAATTGCGGCCTTTTTAATTATAGATCAAGATCTAAAATTATTGTTGATCAGGGCTTGGTTTTACAAGACCTAATTTAGCTTCTAAGCTAAGCGTAGCGTGTGGTACAGCGCGTAAACGTGCTTTGTCAATTAACTTACCGGTTACTCTACAAATACCATATGTTTTGCTTTCAATACGCATGATCGCTTTTTCGAGATGGTCGATGTAGGTAATTTGACGGCTAGCCATTTGAGACAACTGCTCTCTTTCCATACTAACACTACCATCTTCCATAGTCATGTAACGTGCATCATCATTGTCACCACCCATTTCGTCTTTACGGGTAATTAAACCTTGGAGGTACACAAGCTCTTTTTTAGCAGCTTCTAATTTTTTATTGATGAGCTCACGAAACTCGTTAAGTTCTGCATCGCTGTATTTAACAAGTGTTTGAGTACTCTTCGTCACAATTTGAACTCTTTTTTCTAATGGTGTATATCCAGGACTGTAGGGCACGCTAGACTTTGTATTTGTCTTGGGTAATTTTACATCCTTAATGGGTTCTAATGGTTTTCTCACCGGCTTTTTAGGTGGCGCAGGCGGCAGTTTCACTTCCGGCTTTTTAGGCATCGGAGGAAGTGGAGCTGGTTTTGCTTTCACTACTGGTGGAGGTGCTATTTTAGGAACCGGCTTACTAGGTAATACTACTTTGCCACCGGGTCTTACTGGTGCAGTTTTTACAATAACTTTTGCAGGAGGCGCTTTAACGGCTGCAACTTTTGCAGGCTTTGCTGCTTTTGCAGGAGCTGCTGCTTTAACAGGAGCAGCTGGTTTAGCCGCTGGTTTTGGAGCAGGTGCTGCTTTCGGTGCAGGTGCCGCCTTTTTAACTGGCGCTGCAACTTTTGCAGGTGCTGATTTTACCGGAGCCGCTTTTTTAACAGGTGCTGCTACTTTTTTTGCAGGTGCAACAGCTTTAACAGGAGCCGCTTTTTTTACAGGCGCTGCTACTTTTTTAGCGGGTGCTGCTTTTTTTGCAGGAGCTGCCTTTTTTACTGGCGCTGCTACTTTTTTTGCAGGTGCTGCTGGTTTAGCAGGCGCTGCTTTTTTTACAGGTGCAGCTACTTTTTTAGCAGGTGCTGCTTTTTTGGCCGGAGCCGCCTTTTTTGCTGGAGCTGCTACTTTTTTAGCAGGTGCTGCTTTTGGGGCTGGTTTCTTTGTAGCCATATGCTTATTGTTATGCTTGTTTAGTTATTGAAACTTTTAGCAAATTATCATTTACGTCGAGTTCAGTTGCACCTGCAACCTTGTCTACCCAATTGATAGAATCAGCTAAAATTTCGCGGCAAATATAGTCGTTATATTTAACAATCGACTCCTTAAGCCTGTCGCAATGCTCTAGGGTCACGAATATACGGTCTGTAAGGGCAAAACCGCTTTCTTTTCTAATATTTTGTACACGGTTTACGAACTCTCTTGCGTCCCCTTCCTGCTGTAAATCGGGCGTAATGGTGATGTCTAGGGCCACCGTTAGGCTGCCTTTACTCGCCACGCTCCAACCCGGAATGTCCTCTGCGGCAATGTCAACCTCAGTTAATGCAATGCTAAGTTCTTCACCATCAATAGATAAGAGAATTTCACCCGTTTTTTCGAGGGTTGCAATTTGAGCACCGGTCATAGCGGAAATGGCCGCACCCGCCGCTTTCATTTTGGCCCCCATTTTAGTACCGAGTGCCTTAAAATTGGGTTTTATCTTTTTCTTAATAATTCCCTCCGTTTCGGTCAAATATTCAATTTCTTTAACATTTACCTCCGCCGTGATCAAATCCTGAATTAAAACCAGCTGATCCTGCATGGCAGGGTCTAACACCGGAATAAGTATTTTTTGAAGTGGCTGACGCACTTTAATATTTACTTTTTTACGAAGACTCAGCACGAGTGAACAAACATCCTGTGCTAACTGCATTCTTTCTTCGAGCGCAGCATCGATGAATGCTTCATTTGCCACCGGAAAATTGGCATGATGAATAGATGCCACTTGATGCTTACCTGTTACACTATTGAGGTTTGAAAAAATAGCATCACTAAAAAACGGAGCAATAGGTGCCGTTAATTGTATCACTGTTTCTAAACACTCATATAAAGTTTGGTAGGCACTAATTTTATCCTGCTCATATTCGCCTTTCCAAAATCTTCTTCTACAAAGTCTTACATACCAGTTACTCAATTGCTCATCTACAAAAGATTCAATAGCTCTACCGGCAACGGTTGGCTCATAATCGTCCATTGCTGCTGTAACTTTTTTAACAAGTGAATGTAAACTTGATAAAATCCAACGGTCAATTTCTGGACGTTCTGCAAGAGGCACTGGGGCTTCTGAAAAAGAGAAGCCATCCACATTTGCATAGAGCGCAAAAAATTGATAGGTATTGTATAGTGTGCCAAAAAATTTACGCTGTACTTCTTGAATACCCGCTACGTCAAATTTTAAATTATCCCAAGGAGAGGCGTTGGTTACTAGGTACCAGCGGGTTGCGTCGGCGCCGTATTTTTCGATGGTTTCAAAAGGATTAACAACATTACCTAAACGCTTACTCATTTTGTTGCCATTTTTATCTAGCACCAATCCATTACTCACCACTGTCTTATAGGCAACGCTATCAAAAAGCATTACACCAATAGCATGTAGGGTATAAAACCATCCACGCGTTTGATCCACACCTTCACAAATAAAATCGGCAGGGAATGCTTGACCCTTATCAACAAGCTCTTTATTTTCAAAAGGATAATGCCACTGCGCATAAGGCATCGCACCACTATCAAACCAAACATCAATTAAATCGGAAACGCGGTGCATAGGTTTACCAGAGGGGCTCACTAAAATAATATCATCCACAAATGGCTTGTGTAAATCTAGTATACCACCATGTAAATAATTTTGATTGACGCTTCCACCTAAAACCTCATTTGCTTTTTTGATGCCGGTATTTAACTCCTCCACAGAACCAATACAAACTTCTTCGGTGCCGTCCTCTGTACGCCATACTGGAAGCGGCGTTCCCCAATACCTGCTTCTGCTCAAATTCCAGTCTACCATGTTTTCAAGCCAGTTACCAAAACGGCCTTCACCCGTAGATTTAGGTTTCCAATTGATGGTTTTATTGAGTTCCACCATACGGTCTTTAACCGCTGTTGTTTTTATAAACCAAGCATCTAGTGGATAGTATAAAATTGGCTTGTCTGTTCTCCAACAATGCGGATAACTATGCTCGTATTTTTCTACTTTAAACGCGCGGTTTTCTTTTTTGAGTTTCACGCATATATCAACATTCACGTCTACATATTCGGGATCATCTTTGTAGTTTTTTACATAGCGGTTACTAAATTCACCAACACCCTCTACAAATTTTCCTGCTCTATCTACAAGTGTTAAAATACCAATATTATTTTTTTGACCAACACGGTAATCGTCTGCACCAAAAGCTGGTGAAGTATGCACAATACCTGTTCCATCCTCTGTTGTAACAAAATCGCCGAGTAAAATTCTAAATGGTTGTGCGCCCGGTGTTATTTCCTCAATCGCTCTCATGCTATTAGCATCAGATGGCATGAGTTGTTCATACTGCGCACCTTCTATATCAGCGCCTTTAAAATTTGCCACTATTTTCCAAGGCAATAATTTTTGCTCGGCGTTGTAATTTTCAAAATCTCCATTTTCACCTTCTGGCTTGAAAAGCTTTGATAGCAATGCTTTGGCAAGCACAACATGCACAGGTAAATGTGTGTAGGGGTTAAAGGTTTTAACCAACACATACTCAATATTAGGCCCAACGGTTAATCCTAAATTAGAAGGAAGTGTCCATGGCGTAGTTGTCCATGCTAAATAATATACTTCGTTATCACCCGCTGCGTCAATTAAAAATTTATTTTTTGCATCGGTGGCTAGTGCCTTAAACATCGCAACAGCAGACGTATCTTTTACATCTTTGTACGTGCCCGGTTGATTTAATTCATGTGAGCTTAAACCCGTTCCTGCAGCTGGTGAATAAGGTTGAATACTTACACTCTCATACAAGTATCCTTTTTTATACAGCTCACTTAAAATCCACCAAAGTGTTTCGATGTAATCATTTTCGAAAGTAATATACGGGTCGTTTAAATCTACCCAGTATCCCATTTTTGTGGTAATCTCATCCCACTTGTCTTTGTAACGAAGCACGGCTTCTCTACATTTTTGGTTGTATTCTTCGACAGTAATTTTTTTACCAATATCTTCTTTGGTGATGCCTAATTCTTTTTCAACCCCAAGTTCTACCGGAAGTCCGTGGGTATCCCAGCCACCTTTTCTTTTAACCTGAAAACCCTGCATGGTTTTATACCTACACACCATGTCTTTTAGAGTTCTAGAAATAACGTGGTGAATACCTGGCATTCCATTAGCACTAGGTGGACCCTCATAAAATACAAAAGGAGTGTTACCTTCACGTAAACGCACACTTTGTTCAAACGCCTCTTCTTCTTTCCATTTAGCTAAAATTGACTGCTCAATGCTAGGCAAATGAAGGCCTTGGAATTCTGGATATTTTACACGCATACCTTTGTGGGTTAATCGGTTCTGTAATGCAATTACAGCCCTGTTTTTAAGGCTGCAAAGGTAATAAATATAAGCAAGGACTTACCTTTAC
>JACCDP010500740.1_pt1 | contig 10923 bp, 9 predicted proteins | sample 7445841 | NCBI WGS metagenome assembly JACCDP01 (sample SAMN15323441, study PRJNA562643) | freshwater metagenome | isolation source: river surface water | place: USA:Blue River Watershed | collected 2017-08-17
ATGAGCCATGAAAAACAAATGGCAGCTGCAAAACATTTGGAAGAAATGGGTTCTGGTATAATGATGGGTGGTGGTAAAAATTTAATGGACCAGGCATTTGCAGGATTAGATAAAGGTGGGGCAGGATATTCACAAGCAAGTTCAAACTTAAATTCAATATCCGGAATGATTCAATCCGGTCAAATTGGTGCAGGTGATATGAGATTGGCAGATTATTATAATGCACAATTTGAATTAGCAGAAACTTACAAAAAACAACCAGAAATACTTGCTCAAAAATTATCAGAAACATATAATAAAATATTTGCAGAAGAAGCTAAAGCTCAAAAGGAGTATGATGACAAACAAAAACAAACGCAATTATCGGCATTTTATAGAGAAAAGGATTCATTATCTGCGGCTATTGAAATAATGCAAATAAGAGAAATAAATAAAAAAAGAATATTAGGTAAAGACGAACAGGCAAGACTATCGGAATTATATAAGGGAATTGGTACTGACATGAAAGCGACAATAGACCATTTTATGGTTGTCAGAGACCCAACAAAGGTAATGGAAGAATTTACCGAAAGATTAAAAGTTGTTACAGGTGAAATTAATAAAGACCCGAAATTAGGAACCGGAGAGTATCTTAAACCTCCTCCTGGCTATAATTTTAAAGACCCATTTGGAATGAACAATATGTTTAAACCAGGAGGTACATTAGGGCCTGGGTTAGGTATACCTGGTTTTATGCCAGGCCCTGCAAATGGGTTTGGTGCTGGTGCACCAACCGGCGGAGGAGGAGCTGCACCAAAACCAGTAGCTAATAATTATATTGTAGATACTAATTCAATGGTAACTGCAGTAAATACATCTTCAACTTCAATGAATGGGTATTTATCACAACTTGTAGACTTTAATAAAAATGTTGTAACACAATCTAGTAGAGCTTTAGAAACAGAAGCTAAAACATTGAATACTAATATAGGCGCATTAAAAACATTACAAACAAATGGTTATCTGGAATTGTTAAGAAGAACGGATGTAACCAATACTTTATTAGATACATTGATTGGAGCAACCGCAGAAGCTTCTGCAAAACCAATTCAGATAAATGGCAAACGAATCAATGATGTAATGTTATCCGTAAAGCAGAGAACATACGGAATAGGAGGTTAATAGTAAGATAAATTTCCATTAAAGATATTTATATAAAAGGAATTTTATAGATGGCAACAATACAAGATTTATTTAAAAGTCAAAATAGTACTTTATACGGAAAAAGTGGTAAAATACTAATTGAAACAAGGGGTATAATAAACCCACCTAGAGCTGCAGCATTGTTGACATCATCACCGGACGCATTATCGGATTTAATTGGAAACCAAATAGGTGGTGCATTGGGTGGTTCTGCAAATAGACCAACCGATACTATATTTAGAAAACCTACTGGATTTTTTACTAAACCAATATCTTTATTAGCACCAACCCCTGCACTATTAAGAGATGCTGTAAAACAAGGAACTAAGTATTTTACAAAACATACACCTGCACCAAATTCAATATTAGCGGGAATATTAAAAGGAGATAATCCACTAAATGCGGCGAAAAATTTAGCAATTGGAGCATTGAATCAATTTGGTTCTAAAAGTGGTGTAAACGCTTTAAAGAATTTAGTAAAAAGAAATAATGCAGCAGAAGCATCATATGGTTCTCAATTTCAAAAAGTAACATTGGATGGAAAAACATATGTAACAAAAGATGTTTTATTTAGTGAATATTATGAAAATTTCGGTGTAAAGGATGGAGAGGCACCAACATATCAAGTTGATACGGCAGGAAGTATTACTATAAAAAAAGCATTAGAAAAAAGAGAGGGAGATTTAAAATCAAAATCCTGGGATACTGCGAATAGAGAAATAAATGAAAAAATATCTTACAAAGATTTAACAGAATTTCAAGATCATGTAAAAAAATATAGATTTCAAAATCAAGCCATAATTGCTTTTAAAAAATACGGAACAACGGAAGTAATTCCTTTTATTGGAGCGGTAAGTGGTATAAGTGAAGATATTACACCAGAATGGACTAATTTTAAATATGTAGGTTCACCATTCAAAGTATATAGATATCAGGGAGTAGAACGAAGTTTAAAACTTAATTTAAAGTTATATTATAAAACTGTCAATGAAAGAACTGCAATGATTAAAAAACTAAATTATTTAAAATCATTAGCATTTCCATATGAAACCATTGCAGAAATGACATATGGTGGTGATAAACAAACCTCACAATACGCATTCACACCAAACATATTTAGTTTTTGGCTTGGAGATTTATATAAAAACGTAACGGGTCATTTAGAATCAATTTCACTTAACATTGAAGATACAGTTCCTTGGGTTAATTTTGACCCGGATGGTACGGATACTAGTGGAAATAATGCAGCTCTTTACCCATCGGCAATAGATGTAGCTTTATCAATAAAGTTATATGAAACACATGAGGTTGATAGTGCAACTAAAACTTACAGATATAATTTTGATGGATTAGGTTCAAATGTTATACCAACAACATTAGATACTAATAAACAACCATCACCAATTACGACTGCTAGTGAAAAATTCTTAAATAAAAACACTAAACCAACAATTGGGTAGTATATTAATAAAAGATTATGCCAAATAGATATTCAAACTCAACTATACTAACAAACTCAAACACTGGTAGGAAATATATGAGTACAACGATTTATCCAAAAATTAAACCAGCGGATGAAGATATGTATATTATATCGGATTCTGGTGATAGATTGGATATACTTGCATTAAAGTATTATGGAGACCCGACATTGTGGTGGATTATATCTATTGCAAATAATTTGAATGAAGCATCGTTTTCATTAGAAGCGGGAAAACAATTAAGAATACCATCAAACGTTTCAAAAATATTAAACGATTTAGATAAAATAAACAAATAAGTTATGCCATTTCCATTTTTAGCTCCATTAAAAAAGGAGATAGTAGAAATTTTAAAAGAAAGACAAGGAACGGACTTTGATAGTAAAATAAAGAGAAATTTACTATCACCATTCATTATATTAAGTTCTGGAGCAGTAGTTCAAAAAAATACAGATAAACAGGCAGTAAGAGGAATAATTGAAAATAACGCATGGTCTACCGCCAAATATAAAGGATGTGTTGTTACAAATACTACTGATATTTCAAAAAGATATCAATTGGGAAAAACAATAGCAGGATACGATTTGGATGGTAATGCAATAGAAGTAGAAGGAGAAACTGGAAGGAGAGTATCAGTTCCATTAATTTCAAAAATGGATTTAGATACCGACGGTGGAAATAATACATTAAAAACGGCAAAATTAGAAATAAAAGTTTTTAGTTTAAAACAACTAGAAATGTTTGAATTATTTTTTTTAAGACCATCAATGAGTGTTGTTTTAGAATGGGGATGGAATGTACAAATACGAGATGAAAAATACGAAATAGATAAAAAATTATTTGCAAAGAAAAATCATGATGGGTTTTTAAAACAATATGTTCAAATATATTCTAAAACAAAAGATGCCTATAAAAAAGCAAAAGAAAAATATATAGAAGGATTATTAGAAACAAAAGGATGTTACGATTTTATGGCAGGGAAAGTTGTAAACTTTACATATTCACCCGATGCGGATGGTACATATAATATAACTTTGGATATATCAGCTGGAAATGAATTGCAATTATGGACTCCATTAAAACAATCGGTAGAAAAATCTCAAACACCCGGTAGAAAGAATGAAGAAACTGGCAAACCGGATGATTTTCAAACTTGGATTAATAAAATAGCAGCAGATTTAAATAATGTTAAATTAGCCAGTCCTTACTTTGGATTAACAAAAAAAAGATGGCAAAATGATTTTTTTAATTGGAATATTATAAATAAAAAACAAGAAGATACTAAATTTTCAAAAGATAGATATATTTCATTTAAATTAATTTTAGAAATATTAAATTTTAATGAAGCGTTTTCTATTGCACCTAAAAAAATAGATTGGGCATATTATTTAGATAACGGAGCGACTACCAATCCAATTATACCAGTAACATCGCACCCAAACATAATATCAACAACAGATGCTTTTATATTACCAGGAAATATACCAAAAATTATAATACCTGAAGCAGAAAAAAAGAATGTTATAAAAATGGCAGGAAAGTGGGATGCTACTACTAAAACATTTACAGCGGATACGACAGACGTTCCAATAAATAAAGATAAACGATTTGCAATAACCGGTGATGTAAAAAATGCAGTTACTACCATATATGATATAAACAACAAGCCGGTAAAAGTACCATCTGCATCTATTGGAAATTTATTAAATGTCTTTTTTAAATATGATACATTTGTTCAAGCATACCAAAATTCATATAGTGAAGCGGATATTATAAATAATTTATTACAAACATTCAATGATAATATGTTTGGTTTATGTAAATTAGAAATACAAAAAATGGATGATAGTGAAGATGGTAGTCCATTAACAATTATAGATACAAAGATTCCTGTTCTAAAAGATGAAGATACCAAACCTTCGGAAATATATAGATTTAAAATAGGAGCGATGGAATCCAATGTTAGAAATTTTGAATTTAATATGGAATTGAGTACATTGATGCAAGCACAGGCGTTGTATTCTTCTCAATTGGCATTAAAAAGTGCATTGGAAAAAAGTGATAACCCCGCAGAAATAGAGTATTCTGCTCCTGAAATGGATAAATATCAATCGGCAGATTTATCGTATTCACCAAATGCAGATGGATATTATTCTATTAATGCAATCGAAACACTATTAGTTAAAGATGCAGAAGCTTGGAATGAGAAACTTAAAAAAGAATTAGATGTACAAGATGCTAAAAAAGCAGAAGAAACCGCTTCTCAAAAATCAGCAGCAGAGGCCCTTAAAGAATTAAAAGATTCATTAGAAAGTAAATGGATAAAATTTAAATTAAATCCAACTGATAAAAACTCACCAGTTTATAGTTTAATATATACGGATGCTAGATTAATACAAAAGTATATTAATGTTAAAAGAGAAAATACAACCGCTTTAACATTTTTAGAAATTACTGTTGTAATAGATGGATTAGCTGGATTTAGTTGTGGTGAATATTTTCACATAGATGGTGTTCCTGAAGTTTATAATAAACATGGATATTTTCAAATAACAAATGTAAAACAGGCAATTGACAAAGATGGATGGACGACTACCATTGAAGCCGGTTATAGAATAAACGCTAATTAAATGTATAAAGATTTAGTAAAAGATAAAACGTTTTATTCATTGGATATTCCCCAAACACTGGTTCCACGTCCAACCGATGATGATTATCAAAAAGAATTTATTCAAAGATTTTTTGTTCAAAAAGCAAATGATTTGAACGGATTTGTATATGAAGTTAATTCGGAAACATTTGATGTATTACAATCAAACCCATTTTGGATAACCACAACAATTAGATGGAGAATAACTGGCCCACTTGATAATGTATATGATTCAAACGGATTAATAACAGATAAAGGAGTAACTAATTCAAATAAAGCATCTATAAGTATAGGTGCACAAACTATAAACAATATTGGGTTATACCTACCAAATGTTTTACAATTTTATAAAAGTTGATTAAAATCATATTAAATTTGGTAATTAAAATATTTTTTAGTATATTTAGATATATAAAAATTAATAGTTATGAGCAAATACAAGTACTTATCCGAAGAGGAAAAACAACAAATGTTATTCGATTGGCGTTATAGAGGATTCACTACAATTGAATTATTGACGGAAGCAGAAGTTGAAGAAATCAACGAAGAATTAAATCGTTTAAGATTAGAAAGAAACGAAGCTGAACCTGAAAAATGGCAGGAATATGAACCATTTATGTATCCACACAAATTATCTCCAAAATTAGAAAAATTATTTGCTCATCCAAAATTAGTTGAAGCAGCAGAATTCCTTATGGAAGGTAATATTATTGGAATGCAAACTTGGGCATATTTCAAACCAAAGGGTGAGTTAGGAAGAGACCAACACCAAAACGGATTCTATACAGGATGTAAACATAATGAAATTATAAACGTTGCAATTGCATTAGATAATCATGACCCACAAAATGGGTCAGTATGGAACTACGAAGGTTCGCATAGATTGCCAGTTTTACCAATTGAAGATAACGAGGAAAGAAAGAAAACAAATACAGGTAATTGGAGAAGTGAGAGAGGTAAGAGTTGTGTAATGCCTGAAGGACATGATTTCCGTAAAATTGAAGGGTGTGCAAGAAAAGGACAAGCAGTTATATTACACTCACACGTTGTACATGGTAGTGAACCAAATAGAGATACAACCGGTAGAATGAGAAGAAACTTTTTAACTTCTTACTTAAAAGAAGGAGCATATTTTAATGCAGGTAATCAAATGAAAAGAGAACCAATTGATATCTACGAATTAAGAGATAAACATTGGGGAGAATAAATTTTGTAAATCAAAATATTTTTAGTATATTAGTAGGGTATGATGAATCTAATTGAAGATAAATCTACCCTACATTCTTTTTTAAAGGGTAGTCCAAATATTGAATTACTAATACCAGTGTGGAGTTCACATAGAGCACATCCATTTGGTACCCGTATATCTTTTATCTATTATAGAGAAAAAAACGGAATAGATGGTATAATCAATTTCAATCACATCGATGCAAAGAAAATAGATAAATTTGATTTAAAACAACTTATTGGGAATGATACGTTAGTTTTAGGTAGTAGGTATATAATGAATGCTGGAGTTGATTATGAGTGGGTATATTTTGAAGAGTATGGGAAACCATTTATCTTTAATGAGTTCGTTGCTGGGGTTTATAAGGGGTATAGAAGTGATTTTAAAGAGTTGAATGATTGTGTACCCTTAATGAAGTGGTATGAAATTCTAAAAACAATACCAAACCTAATAAACAATTCGGATAGTAATCGTAAATATTCAGAAAAAATACAAACATTGGGAAGGCTGGAAGGGGCTGGGGTAAAGGTCGTTAGAGAAAAATTTATTGATAGTTTCGGCTTCAACGAACAATACATCAAAAAGGGTGATATCGTTTACACACAATACAATCCATATACAATAACCGGCCGTCCATCTAACCGACATCTCAATGTTAATTGGTCTGCTCTTAATAAATCGGATGGGACGAGAGAATGTATCGTTTCACGACATCCACATGGTACTCTTTTACAATTCGATTACGAGTCTTATCATATACGTTTGATTGCGGGGTTGATTGGGTATAGATTTCCCGAAGGGATAACTGCTCACCAACACCTTGCCGATTGTTATGGGTTACCATATGAAGAAGCGAAACTATTAACGTTCCGATATCTTTATGGTGGTATGGATGATATGGCGAGACGAATTCCGTTCTTTCAAAAAGTAGAGGAATATATTAGTAGTGAGTATAAAAAATTCGTAATTTCCGGCCGACTAACCACTCCTCTATATAAGAGGGAAATTCATTTCGGAAGAATCGAAGGAGCAACTGAACAAAAGGTATTCTCTTATCTACTACAAGCCATAGAGACTGAAGTAAACTATATGAAGATTAAAGAGGTATTGGATTTTTTAGATACGAAGATGAGCAAGTTTGTGTTGTATACATATGATGCGTTCCTTATTGATACACATCCAACCGAAAGGGATGAGATTTTAAAATCCGTAACGACGATAATGGAGAAGGGTGGGTTCCCCGTCCGAAGTTATGAGGGAACTAATTATGATAATTTAGTTGTAATAGAATAAAAAATTATATTTATATCATATAATTATAGTTAAGATAATAGAATAGATATGTCAATAAATTTCCAAGAAATCCTTAAAGAATTAGAATACCGTGTAGCTACGGGTATTATTGATTTAACAAAAGAGGAACAAGTTACAAAATTAGCAGAAATATTAAGAGAGAATGGTATTTCCGACGCCAATGAAATGGCACAAAAGGCTAGAGTATATTTTTCTTATATAAACGAAGAAGATATAGTTAAGAATAAGAAATCAGGTAATATCTATGTGGTTTCTAAAATGAACCCAACTATCCATGATAAACCAACTCCTGCTGAAATTAATAAAGCTAAAAAGGCAAATGGTGGTGAATTACCTACGGAAAAACCAGCAGCAGGAAAACCTGCAGGTAAAGTGGGTGCACAAAAGACGGCTCCAAAGGCTACAATTACAACTACTGATGCTGAAAAAGCTAAAGATAAAAAGACAAAAGATGTAACATCTAAAAACGTAGATGTAGAAAAAGGTGCAGTAGTAGCTCCTCCAAAACAAAAATACGGAACCAAAGGTTCAAAAATATTAGACCAAAAGAAAGCGGCAAATAGAAATAAATTTTTACCACCTTCTGGAATATCAACAGAAAAAGCAGTAGCGGCATTTAAGAAAGAATATCCTGGACAAGTAACTACTAAATATGATTACCCAGCTCCATTGGCTAAATTTTTACAAAATAAGATACCACCAGCTGGATATGATGCATTACGTTCATTACTTAGAATGTCTAAACAAGGTACATTTGAACCACCAATCGGAATGATTACCGACCAATATGGTGCAGGACAAGTATCTGCACAAGCTAACGAATTGGCAATGCAAGCGGTTTATAGTTTTCCTCCAACAAAAGAGGGATTAGCGGCTAGAGCACAATTTATACGTTCATTAGAAGAAAACGCAGATGCAATTGAAGTAGCAGGTGGTGTTCCAATTTTAGATAGAAGTTGGATTAAACAAATGACAGGAGCACACGATGCGTTTATCAAAAATATGGATAGACAATATGGTAAAGGAAATTGGGAAGTTACCGGTATGACTTGGGATGTTAGAGCACAACAAGAAGCATTGGGAGCAAACTATGATGAAAAGGGAGATTCAACTGACATAAATGCACAAGTAAAGATAAAAGGACAAATTCAAAATATTGAAATCAGTTGTAAAAAAGATTGGCAAATTTACTTATTAAATGCCGGTTTAGGTGATGCAGAAAACTGGTTCTACACATTAGGACCAGAAAACGAAAAAAGAGCTACCGAATTAAAAAATATGAAGGATGCCAAAGACCCTCGTTATGGTAAAGCAGAAGATGCTGAATTAAGAAAATTATCACAACAAGCTCTTAATAAAGCACCGGTTAAAAATACAGAGTTACAAGAAAAACAAATGGCATCTGCTGAAAAAGGCTTTTTACAAACTAGAGAAATCCCATCTTCTGATTTAGGTAGAGCAATTAAAGCTTGTAGAGAAAAAGGACAAAACGACCCATTGTATATTGATAAAAATGATGAACAATTGGTAAGAAATGTTGCTAAATATATGAGTAAAACAAAAACATTGGATGTAGATGAGTTTAGAAAGTTTTTAGGAACAATGAGTGAAAAAGAATTTAAGAAAGCAGTTTTAGTTTACAATAAAGTATTGGCGGAATATAGTGGTAACACACAATGGGTTGATTCTCATAGGCAAATCACTCATGATTTTATGAAAGAATCTGCTCAAAAAATGGCAACCAATAAAGAATTCCAAGGAATGTTATTGAGAAAATTACAAGAAGCAATTCCTATGAAAACTATGGTTGAGGGCGTAGAAACAATGCAAATAGATAGTATGTATATTACTCAAGCTCATATGCAAGATATGTTTGGAACTAATGATTGGAATAGTATTAAAGAATTTTTATCAATCAAAGTTGTAAACGGAGTAGCATCAATTGTGTATTCGGCAAAAGGTAAAACTCCAGAAAAACCTATTAAATTAGCAAGTATAGAAATGAGAGAGAAGGGGGTTGGATATAATGGTGTAGTAGGACTACAATGTAAACCAACCAAAGATTTTGAAGATGCATGTAGACAAATAGATGCTAAAATAAATAAATCATAATGAACACACAATTACTTTGCCTTTTTACGACAAAGGAAGAATTAGAAAGGTCAGTAGCTTTCATATTAGGAAGTTATACTCTAACTAATCCCAATGTTTTTATTTTAGAAAGTAAAATAAGACCAGAAGAAACTTTTATTACATTCAATGTAGAGAAGGGGTCCAATGCAATACCATCCGATTGGAAAACTATATTAGTACATAGAAAAAAACAATCTAATACAATATACACTATCAATGCACTTAACGAAGTGGTAAAATCAAAAACAGGTGGACATTTGGATAATTCTTATATGATTGAGTGGGATGATTTTAAAAATTGTATATTAACTACATCTAATACTGGCTATAAATTAATTCCCACAAAAGTATTTAAAAGTTTCAATACTCAAAATTTGGAGAATTAAATTATTTTTCTTATATTTGATTCATGTCAATAAGGAAAAGATATAAACCAATTGAAATTAACGCAGATGACCCTTCTGATATTTTCGAAACAAATAGAAGAGAACTTGCAAAAGCAATTGTAGAGGGTATACAATTTGGTATTAAGAATAAAAAGAAGAGAGTTGATTTCGCAAAAGTATTAATCAAAGAAATCATAGTCATTACACTATCAATTGATAGCAGAGAATTTACAGACCTTTTAGAAGAACAATTACAAATACTTATTGATTTTGAGGAGTATGAATCGTGCGCATTAGTTGTCAAACTACAAAATAAATTAAATAAACAAAAAGTATAGTTATGGAAAAATTAGAACTTTACGAAATCTGTGTTATGTGTGGTGTAGAAACCACTACATTAAAAACTACTCACGTCGATTTTAGATATGGGTATATAGATGGTGCAGGTCAATTATGTAGAGAATGTTATTTGGGTGAAAATAGAAACTTAATAACAATAGAGGGTAGAATCATTTTAGACACTCCAAATGATATGGAACTTGGAAAAAA
>JACCDP011124255.1_pt1 | contig 10923 bp, 9 predicted proteins | sample 7445841 | NCBI WGS metagenome assembly JACCDP01 (sample SAMN15323441, study PRJNA562643) | freshwater metagenome | isolation source: river surface water | place: USA:Blue River Watershed | collected 2017-08-17
GACGGCAGTCCCACGCACGGGGTTCGGGGCGCCGTTCTATTTCAACCGATCGCGCATCTTGGAAGTGCCCACCGGGGTAGAGGTGCGGACACTTCGTGAGTTCCGCGAGGCTATCTCGGACGTGGATTCCAGCGCCATTTACTTTCACGTGTTTGAAGCACACTTACGGTTGCAGCGTGAAGAGAACGATTTTTCTGCCTGGTTCAGAGGCAGTCTGAAGTTGCCGGATCTGGCGGATCGCATGAAAGCGTTGAATCCCTATCTCGGTAGTCTGGAACGGCTGCGATCGAACGTCCTGACCATGTGCGATGAGCAGTTGGCGAAATCAGCCGGAACCTAACAGGAGTAGGCGATCGGACCATGTTGAGCACAGATCCCCTCTGGTACAAAGATGCGGTGTTTTATGAGATCCACGTGAAGGCATTTGCCGACGGGAATGGAGACGGGATCGGTGATTTTCAGGGTTTGATGGGGAAGCTGGACTATCTCCAATGGCTCGGTGTGGATTGCCTCTGGCTGCTCCCCTTTTATCCCTCGCCGTTGCGGGATGACGGATACGATGTGGCTGATTTCCGCAGTGTGGCTGAACAATACGGCACGACAGACGACGTACGCCGTTTTCTGGATGAAGCGCACCGGCGCGGCATGCGCGTGATCGTCGATTTGGTGTTGAATCATACCTCCGATCAGCATCCATGGTTTCAGGAAGCCCGGCAATCGCCACAATCGCTCAAGCGCCACTTCTATGTCTGGAGCGACAACGATCGCAAGTACGGCAAAGCGCGAATCATCTTTATCGATACAGAAAAATCAAATTGGACATGGGATTCGGAGGCGAAAGCCTTCTACTGGCACCGATTCTTCAGTCATCAACCGGATTTGAATTATGCCAACTCGGAAGTCCGGCAAGCGATGCTCGAGACGATGGGGTTTTGGCTTGACCAGGGACTGGACGGATTTCGTTGCGATGCGGTGCCGTACTTATTCGAACGTGAAGGCACGATTTGTGAGAACTTGCCCGAGACACACGACTACTTGAAGGATATTCGTCGTCGTATCGATGAAACGTATCAAGGCCGTATTCTACTGGCCGAGGCGAATCAATGGCCATCCGATGTGCGTCCCTATTTTGGAAACGGCGATGAATTCCATATGGCGTTCCACTTTCCGCTCATGCCGCGACTCTATATGGGAGTGCGAAGTGAAACGCGCGATCCGATCGTCGACATGTTTACGCATACGCCGGAGATCCCGCCGAATTGCCAGTGGTGCCTCTTTCTCCGCAACCACGACGAGCTCACGCTGGAGATGTGTTCCGGCGAAGAGCGCGACTACATGTATTACACCTATGCGCGCGACCCGAAGATGCGGCGCAATATCGGCATTGCACGACGGCTGGCACCGCTTTTGGATAACGACCGGCGCAAGATCGAGTTGCTCAACAGTCTGGTCTTCACGATGCCCGGCAGTCCGATTATTTATTACGGAGATGAAATCGGCATGGGAGACAACATCCAACTCAAGGACCGGGATGGGGTGAGAACACCCATGCAGTGGACCATGGATCGGAATGCGGGATTCTCGACCTGCGATCCGGCCCGTCTCTATTTACCGCTGGTGGCGGATCCGACCTATGGCTACCAATCGATCAACGTGGAGTTTCAGAAAGATATTCCCCATTCGCTGTTACATTGGATGAAGCGGATGATCGCCACACGCCGGCGGTATCCCGCTTTCGGGCGAGGGACGATGGCATTTCTGCCGTCGGCGAATGACAAGGTTTTGGCGTATGTAAGACGGCATGAGAATGCGGTGCTGCTGCTTGTCCATAATTTGGCGGGGTCTGCACAATCGGTGGAGCTGAACCTCAAAGAATTCGCCGGCTCGATGCCGGTTGAATTGTTGGGTGAGTCACAATTTCCGCCGGTGACAGATCGCCCCTATGTCCTGACATTGGCGCCCTACGGGTATTACTGGCTGAATCTCAAACCGGAGCATGCGGGGACGGAACTCTATGGGATTGAACTGACGGCGTTGTAACAGCGCTCCGAAGAGGCGTATCAGGTGAGCGTCCAATCGAGCGTGGTTCCTGTGGTTCAGCAGCGATGTGCCCAGACTGTCTACTGTGTCTGCAGACTTGTGATGTATCTAGATGGACGAAGGACTATTGATGATATCCATAAAGACGGTGGCTGAATTGACGGGAGCGCACGGCCGATGATCAGAGAGTTGGAACAATATCGTGCGGTGGCGCCGAAGGGGGCCATCGATTTCTTATATCGATTGAGTGACTTGGTACAGGGCAAGAGATTTCTCCATATCAGTGCCGTCCGCTACGGCGGCGGAATGGCTGAAATCTTGCGACGGATCGTTCCCATTATGAAGGCCATGGGAACTGAGGCGCGTTGGGAGGTCATTGCCGGGACGCAGGAATTCACCGATGTCACGCGTCGGATCACGGACGGTCTGCAAGGGCGAGAGGAAACCATTACCAGCGAGATGTACCAGACCTATCTGGATGTCAACGCCAGGAATGCCAAGGTCTTGAATCTCGACGCAGATCTTGTCTTTGTCCACGATCCCCAACCGGCTCCGCTCGTCGATCATCGTAAAGGTGGCAAGTGGGTCTGGCGGTGCCACCTGGATGCCGGTCTGCCTCATCGCCCTGTGTGGAGTCTGTTCCGTCGACATGTGTTGAAGTATGACGCGGCTGTCTTTTCATTGCCTGGCTTTGCGCAGCGTCTGCCGATTCCGAAGTTTTTGCTCTACCCCTCGATCGATCCACTGACGGAAAAGAACCGTGAACTCTCACGCGCCGAGATCATGCAGGTACTTGATCAGTTCGGAATCACGCGTGGGAAACCGATCCTCCTGCAAGTCGCGCGATTTGACCGATTCAAGGATCAGATCGGCACGATTCGCGCCTACCGGATGGCCAAGAAACACCACCATTGTCAGCTTGTTTTGGCCGGCAGCGGTGTGTCGCACGATCCGGAAGGGGAGGCCGTGTTGGCTGAGGTGCAGCAGGCGGCGGAGCACGATCCGGACATTCATGTCCTCCAGTTGCCGCCGGAGGCCGACCGTGAAATCAACGCCTTGCAGCGAGGCGCCACGATTGTGATCCAAAAGGCCCTCAAAGAGGGATTCGGGGTGGCCGTGTCTGAGGCTATGTGGAAGGGAAAGCCGGTCATCGGGGGAACCGCCGGGGGGGTGTCTACCCAGATCGTGAATGAGGCGACCGGATTCATCGTCCATTCCATTGAGGGTGCGGCCTTCCGAATCCGCTATCTCCTGAGCAATCCGGGCGTGATGAGTCGGATGGGTGCGATGGCGAAGGAGCATGTCAGGCGAAACTTCCTGATCACGAGGCATTTGAGCGACTATTTCACGATCCTGAAAATCCTCAGCTCCGAGTGACGTTGCTCGTCATCTGAGACAATCGTTCATGTTTAGTGGGGGGCGTATCGGTGGAAGACTCGTTTCTTCCGGAATCGGTTCGTGCAGGACTGGAAGAATCCGAACAGACCGATATCGTCATCGGGATCCTCACGTTTAACGATCAGGCAACGGCCCCCGCACTCGTACGTGCGATGATCGAAGGATGTGCCCACTCCTTTCCACAGCACCGCATCCTCGTCGTCAATTGCGATGCGGGCTCGCAGGATGGGACGGTCCAAGCCATCGAACGCAGTGTCGGCGAGGGGTCGCGTCTCTGGACCATCCAACATCCTGTTCTGAGCTTATCCTACACGTTGGTATCGGAGTCGGGGGTGCCAGGCCGTGAGTCCGCTGTCCGCATTCTCGCCACGATCACTAACAAGCTCAATGCGGCTGCCTGCGTGGTCGTCGACGGGAACGTCAAATCGGCGGATGAGCACTGGCCTGAGCTCTTGGTCGATCCGATTATCAATAAAGGGATCGATTGCGTCCTGCCGTGGTTCCTGCGCAATCGGTACGAAGGGACCCTGACCAATACTCTGCTCGCGCCGTTGACAGCTGCTCTCTATGGGAAGCGCATCCCCTATCATTTGGGAGGGGCCTATGCCTTTTCGGCCAACATGATTCGGTCAACGTTATTGCCACAGCCATGGGACCAAGAGATCGCGCGCCATGGAATCGACGGATGGGTGATGACGTTGGCGGTTGCTGAATCACTTCAGCTCTGCCGTGCTGCATTGGGACCGCGCCTGCAGCAGGCCAAGCCGATCGGTGAATTATCAGCCCTGGTGGCGCAGTCCGTCGGCTGTCTGTTTTATCTGATGGAGCGGTATCAGGAGAAGTGGGAGACTGTAAAAGATTCGGCGACCGTCCCTTCGGTCGGCCCTCTGATGGGACTGGGCGCAGCGATTGGGTCGATCAACGTGGAGCGCATGGTCAACGGATTTCGCCAAGGGCTTCGTGATTTGCTTCCGGTCTGGCAGGTCATTCTACCCGCTGAAACATTTCAACAGATTTTGGAACTCGGTGTGGAGGGCACAGACGGCTTTCGTTTTCCTCCCAGCCTGTGGGTCCAAGTCGTCTACGACTTCGCGTTGGCTTATCATGACCGCGTGTTGCATCGCGAACATCTTCTAAAGGCCTTGACGCCCTTGTATCTTGGCTATACCGCGTCGCTGGTCTTGATCACGCAAGGACACCCCGTGAAACGGGTGGAGGAGGAACTGGAGCGGTTGGCTGTTGAATATGAAATCATGAAGCCGTACCTGATTCAGCGATGGAGGTGGAGCGATGAGTAATGTATGGGGCGACGCGATCGTGGAAGCGTTTCGCGACATGATGATGCGGATGGCGCTCTTTTTCCCTAAGCTGCTGGCCCTTGTCAGCTTCATCGTGGTTGGAATTCTCGTTGGACTGGCCATGAAAGCGGTCCTTCAGCATTTGCTGCGAGCGGCACACATCGATGTGCTGAGCGAGCGATGGGGGCTGCAGGCGTCGCTGGCAAGGGCAGGAGTCACACAACCGTTCTCTCAGATCGTAGGTCGTCTGGCCTTCTGGACCGTATTCGTCGTCTTCATATTTATGGGTGTGGATGCCTTGGGGTTGCCAACGACGGCAGACCTGATGGGTCAATTGGTGGGATACTTGCCGAGTGTCATTGCGGCTGCACTCTTGATTCTGGTCGGCGTGCTGCTCGGGAACTTCTTGGCGGAAGCGACGTTGATCGCGACGGTCAACGCACAGATTCAAGAGGCGCGATTCATCGCAGGCCTGGTGCGCTGGGGAATTTTTCTCTTCACGGCCGCCATGGTCTTGACGCAGCTCGGTATCGCCAAGGAAATCGTTGTAGCCGCATTTTCAATCGTGTTCGGCGGGGTCATCCTGGCTCTGGCGATTGCCGTGGGGCTCGGCGGACGGAATATTGCGCGCGATGCGCTGGAACGTCGGTGGCGAAAATCAAAGGACAAGGAAGAGCGAGACGAAATGGCACACTTATAGGCCGGGGGTCGCGCTGCAGGTCGGAAGGTACAATCGGTAAGAATCGGAGCAGCGAGAAGCCATGCAGAGATGAACGAGAAGGCGTAGTGTGGTACACCCGACAGGACTGAATATGATGGGCTCGGATCCGTCAACAGAGCAAAAATGAAGAACGGGGTGTGGTGCGCCCGACAGGACTTGAACCTGTAACCTTCTGATCCGTAGTCAGATGCTCTATCCATTGAGCTACGGGCGCTTTCTTATGTGCCGACCAGATATAAGTCCTGAGGTAAAGGGCTAGCTTGACGACGATGGTGATGGATGGCGTCTCGTCTCAGCACTCAGCGCTTTTGTCCCAGCACGTACCAGCGTCAGTGGTTATACAGTTCTCAGTGAGAAGGGGTCAAGAGACGAACGCTGGAAAAATCTGGATCCGAGGTCCAAGGGTGGGTGGTGAGGGGACGGTCTTGCTGACTTCGTTTTGGCCAGAATTTGTCACTCTTCATCGTACGAGGACTAGGTTGGGTGACGACTGAAGGGGTTGGGGAGTGGGTCTCTGCTCCAGGGAAACGAAAATACTTGGGGGCTTCCTACTCTGCGGAGAAAGCCCCCCAGCGTAGCCTCACCAAACTGAGTCTTACTTGCCTTTCTCGTCCTTCTTCTTCTCTTCGCCGAAGGTGTCGGCATGGCCGCCCTTCTTCTCTTCCTTCTTCTGGTCTCCGTAGATCGTCTCAACTACCTGTCCGGGCTTCTTGTCCTTGCCGCCCTCCTTCGGGCTATCCCCCGCGAACGCCGGGGCGCTGAACGTCACTGCCACTGCCATGATTGCCATCAACATGCTCTTCATTATAAGGACCCCCTAAAATAAGAAGTTAAAAAATATGTGTGCCACTCACTTGGCACTTGCTAGGGTTATCCAGCAAGGTTAGTGCCGTTCCATCTTTTCGGGAAGATGAAATGGAGTCCTTTTGGCAATCAGTGGGTTACGAAAACGTTCTCATAAATGGGCGAATAGTTTCCCCTACTGGACGCTGTAGCGGAATGGTCGATGCCCAACTAAACTGCCTCATCTTACGAGTGACCTTGATGTTATCTAGCCATTTTTGAGAATTCTTTGCGCTCTGTGCCCTTCTGGACTAGAGTCGTGTTCATGAGGCAACCCTCCTCTTCGATGCATCGTAAACAGGCCCTCGCCTGTCCCAAATGCGGGTTTGAGCAGCAGGAAGGACTGGAATGCCGACGCTGCGGGATCATTTTCGCCAAGTTCAAATCGTCGACGGAGTCGTTTCATGCAAGCCCGAGTCCAACCACTGACGATAACTCAGTATCAACAAATATCGGGTTCCTATCTATAGTCTTCCGAGTCTTCCCTTGGTTTTCCCTGGTCGTTACGGTTGGCGTATTGCTCTTGATTCTTCGCCAAGCACCACCGTTGCCGATTCAAACCGACCCCAAGGCCGCTGAACGGGTCGCCGAGAAGATGGCTCAGCTGCAATTGGCGGTGCAGGCGAGCCGGCCTCATTCAGTGGCTCTGAACGAAGCCGAGCTCAATCAATGGATGAGGGAGAACCTTAGCATTGCGTCCATACATCAGGCTGAACAGGCGGGAATCCCATTTCCTGCAGGGCATGAGCCGACGATGCAAGAGGTACAGTCCGCACTCAAAGATGTTCGCATGAACCTCATGGGCAAGGAGCTTCGGGCCTACGCGCTCTTTGTGCTGTATGGGAAGGAAATTTCGCTGCAACTCGATGGGACAATTGAAACTCAGGAGGGTTACATCCGGTTGAAACCTACTGCTGGGAAATTGGGCTCACTGCCTATCCCATCATCAACGCTGGACCATGTCGTGCACCAATTGTTCGATTCCCCCCAGAATCGAGATAAGTTTCAGCTGCCTCCCCAGGTTGAATCGATTCGAGTCGAGAACAGCGCGCTACTGATTACCACACGATAGTGTCTGCATCATCCGCCAGAAATCACGGGTCGGATTTCGATCTGATCCTTGTCGGAGAGTATCTCGTCTTCAGTGACTAATTCATCGCCTCGAATGACCAAGTGCGCTTCGACGACGAGATTTAATTCCCGGAGTAGATCTTTGACGCGTTTCGGCCCTTTGACTTCGATCGAGCGCACAGGATGATTGAGTTGTACATGCATGGGAGAATGATAAGCGACCAGACGAGCGAAGGGCAAGGGGAGATCGTACTGGAGGGAACGCCAAAGTGAGAAAAGAAGCTGGTTAGTAGGGCGCAGCAAGTTTGTGCTTTGCGAACATGAGGCCTTCCTCTAGCGTCGCAAATTCTCCATCCAGTTGAGCCTCGTAGCACTCATCAAGCAGTCGGCCCATTTCAGGACCAGCCTGAACGCCTAATTCCAACAAGTGCCGTCCCATCAGAATGGGAACCGGGGCCTGATGTGCAACGTCCAGCTGCTTCGCTCGGTTCAGTAACCACTCGCCGGCTGGGAATCCATCAAAGACCTTTGGCGGCCGGCCTGCATGGTCGGCCCTTGCCACGCGCACTAAACGGTCAAGCCGTTTTACTTGTCTGGCGAGCCGACGGACGGCGCTGTCAGAGGCTTGTGCATCATAGAGTGCGCGGGGGCGGAGATGGCACAGGACCAAGGGTAGCACTTCGTCTATGATGTCGTGCTGGTTGGTCAGTCGTTCGAGAAAGCATCTCGTCGGGCCCTCGCCCGCGGATTCATGCCCGCGCGAGATAATATGTTCATAATCCTGTCTGGTTGTCGCGGGTTTGCCGAAGTCATGGGAGAGGATCCCCAATCCGACGATCAGATCGTCCTCCTCGTTGCCGGATCGCTCACCGGAAAACCAGTCCAGACAGTGGAGCGTGTGGACCCAGACATCCCCTTCGGGGTGCCATAGTGGATCTTGTGGGCAGTCCTGAAGTGCCGCAAGCTCCGGATAGAACTGCAGCCACCCGCAGTCGCGCAAAAAGCGTAACCCCATAGACGGCTTGCAGCCCTGGAGGAGAAGTTTTTTCCATTCCTCCCACAGACGTTCACGAGGCTGACTGTCCTGTGAGAGGGTTCGGCACAACGCCACGGTCTCCGGTGCGGCAGTGAGTTCGAAGCGGGCGCACAACTGCATTCCACGCAGGACACGCAGCGGATCTTCTGCAAACTGTGGCGACACATGCTGCAAGATGCGTGCGTTGAGGTCGTCACGCCCATTGAAGGGGTCACGAAGCTCTCTCGTGTCCGGGTCCCACGCCATGGCATTGATGGTGAAGTCCCGTCGGGCCAGGGCATCGTCGATCGAGATGTCAGGATCAGCCTGTCGCACTAGTGTAGGGATCGAGGTCGTGCTGCTGGGAAGGATGCGGGAGGGAATGGAAATGTCGATGGGCAAACCTTGCAGTTTGAAGACCGCGAACGCCTTGCCGACGAATTGGACGGAGAACTGTTCGGACAGCAGCGCATGGAGTTGGCCTGGTGGAAGACCGGCGACCTCGAGGTCCAGATCGCGTGGCTGTCGACCGAGTACCAAATCGCGGATACAACCGCCGATCAGCCAGGTTCGTCCGCCGTTGCGGCGAACGAGGTGCTCAATTATCCGCAACGGCCCAGAAAGTGTGGAATCTTCGATGCGAAAGCGGGCCGGCATCTAGATTTCCGATTCGCGGAGAAACTTTGCAGCTTCTTCCGGTGAGACCGGATTGATGTAGAAGCCGGTTCCCCACTCGAAGCCGGCGACTTGTGTCAGCTTGGGAATGATCTCCAGATGCCAGTGATAGTACTCACCAGTTTTTTCATGGAGCGGAGAGCTATGGAGAATGAAGTTGTAAGAGGGATGTGCCAGCACCTTATCCATGCGACGGAGCGACTCCGAGAGGATGGGGGCAAGGAATTCAAATTGCGCCTTTTGGCTCTCCTCGTAGTAGGCCGCATGTCGCTTCGGAAGAATCCACATTTCAAAGGGGAAGCGCGGCGCGAAGGGGGTCACACACAAGAATTCTGGGTTTTCGGCGACAACCCGATCCCCATCCGAAAGATCCTGTCGAAGAATATCGCAATAGATACAGCGCTCCTTCTGCTGGTAGTGATTGCGGCATCCTTCGAGTTCATCTTGCACGCTGGTTGGAACGATCGGCAAGGCGATCAGTTGGGAATGACTATGCTCCAGCGTGGCGCCCGCTAAGGCTCCGTGATTCTTGAAAATAAGGATATAACGGAGCCGTACGTCCTTTCTGAGGTCGAGTATCCGGTCGCGATAGGCCCATAAGAGATCTTCAATTTTCTTGGCCGGCAGGTCAGCGAGACTGTCGACGTGGTTGGGGGTTTCAATGATGACTTCATGCGCGCCCACGCCGTTCATGCGATCATACAGCCCGATTCCTTCGCGGCCCATGTCTCCTTCAACTTGTAAGGCCGGAAATTTATTCGGGACGACGCGGATGCTCCAGTTCGGGGAGTTGGGCTCGGTTGGTTGTGGCCTGTATGCCATGATTTCTTTCGGCGTGAGCCGTTCCTGTCCAGGGCAAAATGGACAAAGGGTTGCAGAAACCGGTCGAGATGGCTGTGGTGTGATAAAGTCATGCGGACGACCGTTCCGTTCAGTGGAAATGATGACCCAGCGACCGACAATAGGATCACGTCTCAAATCTGGCATAGGCTCCCTCTGAATGTGTGATGGTGACTGCGAAATGTATCGACACGTGGATCGTGAACATGAATCGTTGGACATTCAACGTCAAGAGTTCATTACACTCTCCAATGCTCCGCCTCGAATTCCGGCCCAGGCACAGTCAGGATGGCCGGTAGGGGACTGGGATAACGGCCCACTTCCAACCCATGCTCGCGCACGACGATCGACATGTGTACCGTCTGCCCCGGCTCAACACGAATCTCTTTCCAGGGCAGGCTCAGCTCGGTGACGGAGCGAGAACTCATCGTCCGATGGAGGCCGATGTCGTGCCACGTCTCTGGTGCCGATTGGCGAGACAACAGAAATTCTCCGGACCCTTGGAAGGCCAGGGGAAAGGTGAGGCGAAACGTCGATTCTGGGCTTTGTAACGTAATGGCCACCTCGATGCCCTGCTTCTTGGAGACCGTCTCGCTGGGGTCAAGTCTGATCATGAATTGATCCAGGCTCCAGCCGAATCGGATTGCGGCGAAAACATTATCGGTTTTCCACATGGCCCCCAGGGGAGGCTGAGTATTGATGATGCCGGCGCCGCGCCATTCAAAAAAATCGGTGACCAGTCCGTCGATGGTGGGAGTGAGAAATCCGACCGGTTGGTGAACGACGTTGGATGCTGATCCCATTCGCATGGTGCAGATCGGCTGATTCAGCCGTTCAGGAATCGGTTGGCCCATCTGCGTCCAGACGTTACGGAGATGCGTTCTAAAGAGGCGATCGAATTCCAGTTTGAAGTCGGTATCGAAATCGTCGCCGTACCACCAAAACCAGTCACTGCCTTCGGCGGCATACAGCTCTTGCCACGCGGCTTGCGCACGGTCGGGTGGAAGAGTCGGCGCCAGCTC
>JACCDP010476744.1_pt1 | contig 10922 bp, 8 predicted proteins | sample 7445841 | NCBI WGS metagenome assembly JACCDP01 (sample SAMN15323441, study PRJNA562643) | freshwater metagenome | isolation source: river surface water | place: USA:Blue River Watershed | collected 2017-08-17
ACCATGGGCGCGATGGATGCGGCATCAATCATCACCTCCTGATCGAATTGCGCACCAGGATCGCTTGGCAAGGCGCGCCAGCGCGCCAGCGCCGCATCCCATTCCGCACCCTTTGGCGCATAGGGCCTATCAGCCAGATAAGCGAAGGTCTTTTCATCAGGCGCCACCATGCCAGCCCGCGCCCCGGCTTCGATGGACATATTGCAAAGCGTCAGCCTGCCTTCCATCGAAAGCCCGCGTATCGCCGAACCGGCATATTCAATCACATATCCCGTAGCACCCGCCGTGCCGATGGTTGCGATGATGTGCAAAATGACATCCTTGGCCGTCACACCAAAGCCAAGCGTGCCTTCAACCGTAATCCGCATAGTGCGCGGGCGTCTTTGCCAAAGGCATTGCGTGGCCAATACATGCGCCACTTCTGTCATGCCAATGCCGAAGGCGAGCGCCCCCAACGCGCCATGGGTGGAGGTATGGCTATCGCCGCATACCAGCAGCATGCCGGGTTGGCTCAAGCCGGCCTCCGGGCCGATGACATGCACAATGCCCTGCCCGCCATCTGTCAGGCCGAAATGCCTGATCCCATGCTCAGCAGTGTTGCGTTCCAGCGATTCGACCATGCCGCGATATTCAGCATTGGCAATTTCGTCGGCCTCGCGCGTATCGGTCGGCACATAATGGTCAGGGGTTGCGAAAATACGCTCTGGCGCACGCGGGGCAACGCCGCGCTTGCGCAGCATTTCAAACGCCGGGGCGGTTCCGTCATGGATGAAATGGCGATCAACATAAAGCAAAACCTGGCCATCTTCGCGTTCCAGGACGCGGTGGCGCATCCAGATCTTGTCGAACATGGTGAGCGGTTCGGGTGTGGCGTGCTGAATCATGAAGGGATCATTCCGGCAGAACCTGGCTTTGGCAAGCGCGGCGCAGGTGTAATTTTCCTGTCGCTCTTGCATGGCTGCTGGATTATGACCGAATTCTTGTTCTCATCTGGCACCGCAATCGCCACATCCACGCTTCAGAAGGCACCCGGGCAGCAACAACATGGTCGCATCAGAAACCACGATGAGCATTGGTCAAAAGGCGCCGCCGATTGAACTCACCATCCTGATGCCCTGCCTGAATGAGGCGGAAACCCTTGGGATTTGCATCGAAAAGGCACTTGGCTTCCTCAGGCGCAGCGGCATTTCTGGAGAGGTGCTGATCGCCGATAATGGCAGCAGCGATGGCAGCCAGGAAATTGCCGCACGGCTTGGCGCGCGGGTGACCCATGTGCCGGAAAAGGGTTATGGCGCGGCGCTGATCGCCGGCATCGCCGCCGCCCGCGGGCGCTATGTGATCATGGGCGATAGCGATGATTCCTATGATTTCAGCGTGCTTGATCCCTTCATCGCCAAACTGCGCGATGGGTTTGATTTGGTAATGGGCAATCGCTTCAAGGGCGGCATCGCGCCTGGCGCCATGCCGCCCTTGCATCGCTATTTGGGCAATCCGGTGCTTTCCACCATTGGGCGGATTTTCTTCGCAAGCCCCATACGGGATTTCCATTGCGGCCTGCGCGGATTTTCACGCGATGCCATGGCGGCACTGGAATTACGCGCACCGGGGATGGAATTCGCCTCTGAAATGGTGGTGAAGGCCACCATGCGCGGGCTGCGTATTGCCGAAGTGCCAACCACGCTTTCGCCTGACGGGCGGTCTCGGCCGCCCCATTTACGCTCCTGGCGCGATGGCTGGCGGCATTTGCGCTTTTTGCTGATTTTCTGCCCGCGTTGGCTGTTTTTCTATCCCGGCGCGCTGCTGTTTGCGCTGGGCGCCTTGGTCATGGCGCTGCTGCTGCCGGGGCCGGTTTCACTGGGCGCCGTGACGCTTGATGTGCATAGCCTGCTCTATGCTTCGGGCGCCGTGGTGATGGGCTTTCAGGCCATGCAATTCTGGGTCTTTGCCCGGCTTTACGGCGCGGTGACGGGGCTGCTGCCGGAAGCGGAGCGGTTGAACCGCGCGCTGAGCCGCTTTGGGCTGGAAGCGGCTTTGCTGCTGGCAGGGGCGATTTTTCTGCTGGGGCTGGCGCTTGGGGGATGGTCGCTCGCGCAATGGGGGGCGCGGGATTTCGGCACGCTACAAGGCGCAGGCGTGATGCGCATGGCGATTGCCTCGGTCACCGCCATGCTGATCGGGCTGCAATTGGCCTTTGGCGCCTTCTTCCTGGCGCTACTTGGCATGATGCGGCCGGCGCGGCGGTGACGTGCTATCAGGCCTTACGCTTGGGTGTCGCGGCAGGGCCGGGATGCCGTCCCTCCCGGCAGGCATCAGAGCAATAGCGCACCTCATCCCATACCCGCGCCCATTTCTTGCGCCAGACGAAGGGCCGGTTACAGGCAGCGCAAGGCTTTTGCGGCAGGAAGGGCTTGCGATGCGCCATGGTTATTCTGTCGGCCGGACCTCGCCCACCACGCGCCCGCGAGCGGGATCAAACAGCAGCACCCTTTCGCCATCAGGGCGCACCACCCAAATGGCAATTGTCTTTTCCGCCCCAGCTATGCCAGCAATACGGGTGCCGGCGGGCTGACCCAGGCTTGCCGGGCTGGATGCAACCGAAGAACCACCGGAACGCTGAACAACCAGCACCACCAACGCTACGGTGGCCGCCACGATAAGCACCCCCATCGCAATGACCAAAGCCTTGAGAAACCTCACGAAAGACCCCCTTTTTGAACGCTGAACGCCACGAATTCCGCGCGCCCCAGGAAGCCGCCGGCCAACGCGCCGACCGCTTCCTTGCTGACGCGATAGGTTCTCTCTCTCGCTCCCGCGTCAAGGCCCTGATTGTGGCGGGCCATGCCAGCCGGGACGGCCATGCCTTGAAAGAACCCGCCGAGGCCATTCGCGTGGGCGCGCTTTACGCGCTGGAAATTCCGCCCGCCATCCCTGCCCTGCCCGAGGCGCAAGACATTCCGCTGAGCATTCTACATGAGGATGCCGACCTAATCGTTCTGGACAAGCCCGCGGGGCTCGTCGTGCATCCTGCGCCGGGCAATCAGGATGGCACGCTGGTCAATGCGCTGCTGGCCCATGCGGGGGATGAACTGTCCGGCATTGGCGGGGAAAAACGCCCCGGCATTGTGCATCGGCTGGATAAGGATACGTCTGGCGTCATGGTCGCGGCCAAAACCGAATTGGCCCTGCGCCGGCTTTCCGAAAGCTTCGCTGAGCGGGATTTGGAACGGCATTACTTGGCGCTCTGCTGGGGCCTGCCCGAGGCGATAGAGGGCGAAATCAACGCCCCCATCGGCAGGCACCCGACTGACCGCAAGCGCATGGCGGTGGTGGAACGGGGCGGCAAGGCCGCCATCACCCGCTATAAGGTCCTGCGATCCTGGGGAACGGCCTGTGCCCTGGTGTCTTGCCGATTATTGACAGGCCGGACCCATCAAATCCGCGTGCATATGACCCATATCGGCCACCCTTTGGTGGGCGATCCGGTCTATCTTCGCCGCACCCCAGCCGCTGCCCGCAGCCTGGATGCCCCGGTGCGCGATGCCTTGCTAGCCTTCCCGCGCCAAGCGCTGCATGCCGCAAGCCTTGGCTTTCGCCACCCCATCAACGGCCAAGCGCTACATTTCGAAAGCCCCCCGCCCGAGGATATGGCTGGGCTGCTTTCATTACTGGATGGTAACGCGGAGTAACCCGAGTATTTCAGTCGGTTTTTCTTGCGCTTCTGGCCTGTTCCGGCTATTAACCTCACGTCGGATTCCTCAGGGCGCCAGTTGCGACCCGGCCGGCCAAGGCCCCGCAAGGGGCCGGCGACGGATCAGGGCCTTGAGGGAGATGACAAAATTGTAATGATCAGCCAAGGATGCCGCCTTAGGGGCATAGCAGGCCGGTTCAGGAGGTAAGAAAACCATGGCATCGTCTATGGCCATACCGATGGCGACTGAGGGTAACCTCTCCCGCTATCTCCAAGATATTCGCAAATTCCCGATGCTCTCGGCTGAGGAAGAACTCAGCCTCGCGCGCCGCTGGCGCGATAGCGCCGATGAGCCGGCGGCCCATAAGCTTGTCACTTCCCATCTACGCTTGGTGGCCAAGATCGCGATGGGCTATCGCGGCTATGGCCTGCCGGTGGGCGAGCTGATTTCCGAAGGCAATGTCGGGATGATGCAGGCGGTCAAGCGCTTCGACCCCGATCGCGGCTTCCGCCTTGCAACCTATGCCATGTGGTGGATCCGTGCGGCCATTCAGGAATACATCCTGCATTCCTGGTCGCTCGTGAAAATGGGCACGACTGCAGCGCAAAAGAAGCTTTTCTTCAACCTGCGGCGCCTGAAGGCGCAAATGTCCGCGCTGGAGGAAGGCGATTTGCAGCCAGAACAAGTGGCCAAGATCAGCCATGTGCTGCAAGTGCCGGAACAGGACGTGATTTCAATGAACCGGCGCCTTGCCGCCGCCGATAATAGCCTGAATGCGCCGCTGCGCGCCGATGGCGAAGGCGAATGGCAGGATTGGCTGGTGGATGAAAGCGAGAACCAGGAACAGGAACTCGCGGAACATCAGGACATGTCAAACCGCCGCGAATTGCTGAGCGGTGCGCTGAAGACGCTGAATGAGCGTGAGCGCCATATCCTGATTGAACGTCGGCTGAAGGAAGAACCGACCACGCTGGAAGAACTATCCCAGCACTACAACATCAGCCGCGAACGCGTGCGCCAGATTGAAGTCCGCGCCTTTGAAAAGCTGCAAAAATCCATGAAACAGCAAATCATGGAACGGCGCCTGACGATTGGCTGATTAGTCATTCGCTGATTAGTCAAAGGCCTACGAAAAAAGGCGGTGGAAATTCCACCGCCTTTCTTTTTTAGCTCGCTTTTTCAGCGCATCGGGGGCGCGTACTGCAGACCACCCTTGCTCCAAAGATTATTGATGCCGCGCGGGAAGCCAATCGGCGTCATGTTGCGTTCCCAGACTTCGCTGAAATTACCAACGGCACGAATCACGCGCGGCGCCCAATCCTTTTCCAGACCAAGCATCTGGCCGAGATCACCGGTCTGGCCCATGAAGCGCTGCACATCGGGGTTGGTGCTATTGGCGAAATTGCCGATATTCGCCTGCGTAATGCCCAGTTCTTCCGCCGTCACCAGCGCGAAATGGACCCAGCGCACCACATCGAAGAAGCGCCAATCACCCTTGCGCACCACAGGGCCAAGCGGCTCCTTGGAGATGATTTCAGGCAGCAATACGAAGCGATTAGCATTGGCGCCTTGTGCCGCAGCGAAGGAAGCAAGGGAGGAAGCATCCGTGGTATAGGCATCGCAACGCTTATTGATGAAGGCGCTGCGGATTTCTTCAATATTCTCGATCACCACAGGCGTGAAGCGCAGATTATTGGTCCGGAAAAAATCGGTCATATTGAGTTCGGTGGTGGTGCCGGGCTGCACGCAAACCGTAGCGCCATCCAATTGCTTCGCCGAAGTAACACCGCTGTCGCGATGCACCATGAAACCCTGGCCGTCAAACACATTAATGCCGGCGAATACAAGGCCGAGCGACGCTTCGCGCGTCAGTGTCCAAGTCGTGGTGCGCGAGAGCATGTCAATCTCACCAGATTGAAGCATGGTGAAGCGCTGCTGGGTGGAGGACGGCACGATGCGAACCCGATTGGCGTCCCCAAGAATAGCAGCGGCCACGGCGCGGCAATAATCTACATCCAGACCACGCCACACGCCTTGGCTATCCGGCAAGGAGAACCCAACGGTCGAAGGCGAGGTGGAGCAAATCAACTGCCCACGGGCACGAATGGTCGCCATGGTATCGGCCGCCGGCGCCTGAGCCATGGCGGGCGCCGTGGTGGCGGCCAAAAGCCCCGCCAGGGCCGCGCCCTTCAAGGCGCTTGCGAATTTGATCATTGATCTCTGTCTCCCAAATGTATCCAAGGCCAACGGTCGCCGGCCTCACCCAGATAACATGAATGTGAGACGGCCAGAGTCCAAGCCCCCAAGCGCTTGAATCAGCCGAAAAAGCTTAACTGACCAGCCTTTAGACCCAGCCCCGCCCTATGCGCGTGGGCTGAGGCCGCACCAATTCGCGATGAAGGTGGCCATGGTGAGCGTGCATTTGCGCAAATCCTCGATCGAGGTCCGCTCATCAAAGGCATGTGCTCCCTCCCCCTTAGGGCCGTAGCAAAGGCCGGGGATGTCGAAATAAAGCCCGTAATAGCGCGTGTCATTCACCGCCGTCGTGCGCCGTTCCGGCAGGCTACCGCCATGCACCGAGGCATGGGCAGCGGCCAGCACCGCCTCGGCCTCGCACCCCGGTTCCAGCACATAGGGGTCGGTCTGAAAGCCAGTCCAGATGATCTCGGGCGGGTTATTGGCCATAAAACCATCGCCCTTGGCGGCGGCGCGCACCGTCGCTTCAATCCCGGCCATGGCTTCCTCAGGCGTGGTGCCGGGCACTAGGCCGATGCGGCAATCCACCTCGCACCAGGCGGGGGTGGAAGATGCCCAATCACCCCCGCGAATAATGCCGGGGTTGAATTTGATCGGGTCCTTAATGTCCGCATACCAGGGATTGGTACGCGCGGCCTCGTTCAATTTGCGCGTATGCGCGTAAAGCGCCTGGATCAGCACATAGGCCGACATGATGGCATTGCTGCCATCCTGCGCGACCGCCACATGCACGGGAATGCCGCGCACCCTCAAGCGGAACCAGATGGTGCCGGTTTGGCTACGGGTGATGGTGTGGCCGGTTGGTTCCGGCACCAAGGCGGCATCGGCGCGATAGCCGCGCAGCAGCGTGGAAAGCGCGCCATTGCCGGTGCTTTCTTCTTCGGTCACGGTTTCCACATAGACATCGGCGGCGGGTTCAAACCCGGCATCGCGAATGGCATCCATGGCATAGACCATGCACGCCACGCCCGATTTCATGTCATGCGCGCCGCGGCCATACATCCAGCCATCGCGGATCACGGCCGCATAGGGTGGGTGGGTCCACATATCGGCGGGGCCTTCCGGCACGACATCAATATGGCCCTGCAAGATCAGGCTGCGCCCGATTGGATTCTTGGCACGATGTGTGGCCACCACCTGCACGCTGCCAGCAGGATCACATTCCACCATGGGTGCCATTTTGGGATGCGGTGGCACATCGGCCAGCGTATAGCGGTCCACCGCATAGCCGCGCGCGGCCATTTGGCGCGCAAACCAATCCTGCAATGGCGCTTCCCGCCCGCGTAGGCTCGGGAAGCGCACCAGCTCCGCCAGAAACTGCACCTGCTTGTCGAAATTCGCATCAATGGCGGCGGCAATGCGCGCCATGGCTTGGCTATCGGCCATGCTGATCACTCTTTCCTATTTCTGCTTGTCGCGCGGCGTTCAGGGCGGGCTCGCCAGCAGCGCATTGGTGTACCAGGAAGGTGAGGCATCATACTTCACCTTATTCCTGATCCCCGCCCAGGAAACCTTGAGATAGAAAATCGGGATTACGCCGGCATCGTCAATTCCGATACGCATCGCTTGCGCTGTCAGCGCATTGCGCCGGTTAGTATCCATGGTGCGCAAAGCTTCCGCCAAAGGCGCATCCATCGCGGGGTTTGAATAATGCTGGCGATTAAAGGGGCCTGCGCCAGTTTCATTATTTTTGGTCATCAATACCTGACGCAGCGTATTGGCCGCGATGGAGGAGGTATAGGGGGTCATGAACATTGAAAACTCCCGCGCGGTGGCGCGGGTGAAAAGATTGGCAGGCGGCAGCACCTCCACGCGGGTTTCAATACCAATGCGCGTCCAGCCCTGGGCGATGGCCTGCGCCACATCGGTATCGGAGGCGAACCAGCCATTCGGAGAATGGAGCGTGATACGAAAGCCATCCGGATAACCCGCTTCCCGCAGCAGGCTGCGCGCCTGGTCAAGATCATAACGCGGCGGTGGCATATCTGGCGCGCGGTCCGTCACGGCGGGCGCGGCAAATTGTTCCGCCGGCATGCCCTGGCCCATCAGCAAGCGATCCACAATGCCCTGGCGGTTGATGGCCAATGAAAGGGCGCGGCGCACCCGCGCATCCCGCAAGGGGTTGCGTTCCAGAACCCGCCCTTGCTTGTCTGTGACGAAGGGCGAAGGGTCACGCGCCGCATCGGGAAAAAGATAGGCGGTGCCATTACTCGCCACGCCAAACACGGCAAGGCGCGCATCATTGGAAAGGCGCTGCACATCCTGAACGGGGACAAAATCAATCAAATCCACATCGCCAGAAAGCAGGGTTGCCACGCGCGCTCCGGCATTGCTGATGAAGCGCGTCACCACCCGGTCCCAGGGCTGCGCTCCCCCCCAATAGGTTGGATGGCGTGTGATTTCATGCCTTTCGCCAAGCGTATAGCTGACATGCCGATAAGCGCCTGTGCCGATCATGGCCCGCCCAGCATTGAAATCGGCAAGGGTCGCGCTGGCATGCAGGCTGCGCGAGAGAATCATGACGTTGGATAGATCCCAATCCAGGAAAGGGTTGGGTTCCTTGGTCCGGATCAGGACCCGGCGCGGCTCGGGAATTTCTATGGCGGCGATGCTGCGCACAAAGGGGGTGAAGGGGCCGGGGCTATTGGTGATGCCTGGCACCCGCGCATAGGAAAAGGCGATATCTTCTGCGGTGAAGGGCGTGCCATCATGGAATGTGACACCCTCCCGCAATTTGAATTCCCAAGTCAGATCATCAATGGGGCGCCAGGATTCCGCAAGCCGGGGCACCAAGCGGCCGGATGTATCGAAATCCACCAAGGTTTCGAAGATTTGCCGCAATACGGCGTTGTTTGGGTTAGAGGAATGGTAGTGCGGGTCCATCCCAGACGGCGCCGATTGTGCGCCAATGGTCAGGCTGCGCTGCGCGTCAGAGGGCCAAGGAAATAACGGCAATAAGCCGCATGCCAAGATAAGCGTTCTGAACAGCCTCATTGCGCTCCCCCCACTATTTCTGGGATCGAAGCTTCCGGTCTCGCGCGTTATTCGTCAATCAAATATCTTCCCGCAGCCTGGAATTTAGCACTGCGATCGGAACAGGCTTGATCTTCAGTATTTTTACCACCTTGCAAGCTTCCCCTCAGGGTCGGCCTTGTGCTTGGCTGTGAAGGCAGGAGCACACCATGCCAAACGCCGAACCGCCTTCGCCCCCATCAATCCGCCATACGCAAACTGCCATGCTTGCGGAACGGGCCGCAGTTTTGTTGCTACTGGCCCTGCTGCTGTATGGCGTGATTCGGGTGTTGGAACCCTTTGGCCTTGCCATTGCGTTTGGCGGCTTCATCGCCATTGGCACATGGCCCCTGCGTGATGCGATGGTCCGGCGCGGGATGCCACGCGGTATCGCGGCCACGGTGATGCTACTTCTGCTGATCCTGTCCTTGGCTATACCAGCGCTGGCGGTCACCCCTGAACTCGGTGGCCAAATTGCCCAAGCGTCAAAGGTGGTGCGCGACCTGCTTGCCAGCCTACCAGAAGCCCCCCCTGCTTGGCTTTCAGGATTACCGCTGGTGGGTGGGATCGCAGCAGATTGGTGGCCACAATTATTGCACTGGCAGGGCGATTTTTCCGAATTGCTGGCGCCTTATGCCGGGCGAATCACCAGCCTTTTGGTGGATATCGGCCAGGCTGCGGCGGCCAGTGTGGTGCAAATCCTGCTCGCGCTAATTGTCGCCACCGCCTTTTGGGTTAGCGGCGACAAGCTAGCTGATGAGGTGATTGATATTGCCGGGCGCTTGGCTGGCGAGACAGGGCGCAATGCCGTGGCCGCCGCCGAAGGGGCGGTACGCGGCGTTGCTTGGGGCATTGTTGGCACCGGGATCCTGCAAGCAATGCTGATGGGCATCGGCCTTGCCATTGCCGGTGTGCCAGGGGTGGGCATGATTGCCTTCCTGACGCTGATCTTTTCCATCAGCCAGGTGCTGGGTCCGCTCGTGGTCGTCGCTTGGTTGGGCGCTGCTGGCTGGCTCTACAGCGAGGGGCAACTCGGCTGGGCCATATTCATGGCGCTTTGGGGGCTGATCATGGTCTCGGGCAGCGACAATATCGCTCGCCCATTGCTGATTAAGCGCAGCAGCGAAATGCCGCTGTCGCTCATTATCCTTGGCGTCTTTGGCGGGCTGATCGCCTTTGGCTTTCTGGGCCTATTCATCGGCCCTGCGCTGCTGGCCGTGGCCCATGGGCTATTGAAGGCTTGGCGTGCTGAAGAAGCACCAAGCAAAGCCTGACCCCGCCGGGGCTGGCAAAGCCCGCATCCCGCGTTATGACTAGCCCGAAGAAAGGGCAGGAGATTCCCATGGCCACACGTAAGCACCGTATCGCCGTCATCCCCGGGGATGGCATTGGCAAGGAAACCACGCCCGAGGGGCTTCGCGTGCTGGATGCCGCGGCGCGGCGCTTCGGCTTTGAATTGGAACTGACGCATTACGATTGGTCCTGCGAAACCTACGCCAAGACCGGCAAGATGATGCCGGATGACGGCATGGATCGCCTGAAGGATAGTGACAGTATTTTCCTGGGTGCGGTCGGCTGGCCAGGCGTGCCGGATCATGTCTCGCTCTGGGGTTTGCTGATCCCGATCCGTCGCGGCTTTGACCAATATGTGAATCTGCGCCCTTGCCGCTTGCTGCCGGGCGCCACCACGCCGCTCGCGAACCGTGGCCCCAAGGATATTGATTTCATCGTGGTGCGTGAGAATACCGAAGGCGAGTATTCATCCAGCGGCGGGCGCATGTTTGTGGGCACAGACCGCGAATTCGTCTCCCAGGAAAGCGTCTTCACGCGCGTGGGCGTGGACCGCGTGCGGCGCTATGCCTTTGAATTGGCCAAGACCCGCGCGCGCAAGAAGGTGACGAGTGCCACGAAATCCAATGGTATCACCTTCACCATGCCCTATTGGGATGAACGCTTTGCCGAAAT
>JACCDP010623675.1_pt1 | contig 10922 bp, 11 predicted proteins | sample 7445841 | NCBI WGS metagenome assembly JACCDP01 (sample SAMN15323441, study PRJNA562643) | freshwater metagenome | isolation source: river surface water | place: USA:Blue River Watershed | collected 2017-08-17
AGCCGGATGGAATCCAACGCCAGTTCCAGAGGCGCCGCCGACTCGATGGCATCGGAGACGGTGTTGCGGAGCCGAAGGCTCGTGAACAGCACCTGGTTGGCCACGATGAGAATGAGTGCGGCCGCACCGATCGACAAGATCAGTTCGATGAGCGTGAACCCCGAGCGGTTCCGGCGAGCGGTTGGGAAGGGCGCGATCATCGAGTGGAGCTCGGACTGGACGGACTGGATCCGGCCACAGCACCGACCGGGTGGCCCAGTGTTGAGAGGCGCACTGAAGATTCCTGGCCTTGGGTGAGGAATCGAACTTCGGCGGTGATCAAGGGCAGGCTGGACTGGATCCAATTTTCGCGAGTCACCGTCCACTGGTAGTCGACCGTTCCCTCCACCTGAGTGCCGCTCTGGGCGGAGCTGTTCAGATTGGTGTAGAGCGTTGCCTCCGTCAGAACTCTTTCGGCGACGCGGGCGGCCACCGACCGACGGACCGAGACGGTGCCGGCGCGGCCCGCGATATGCAGCGCCTCGACCACCGCTGGAATCACGATGGCCAGAAACAACAACGCCGCCAGCGTCTCGGCCAGGGTGTATCCCGCCCGCCGACGGTTATTGGAGACCGGTGCGAATTTCATAATGGCGGCGGTCGGAGCCTTCCACGAGCCAGAGCACCGAACCATCGGAGTCCTCGATGCGAATGGCGTTCGCACTGTCTTCATCGATGGTCCCATCCGGGAGCCATCGAATCGACGGTTCGGTTCGGGTGGTGGCGGGTCGTTGGGAACTGGAGACGCCAGAAAGGATTCGGGTGCTGCGGGTACCCGTCAGCGTCTGGCCGACCAGTCGTTGGGCCTGGTCGAACGCGATCCGCAGGTTCTCATCCACGGCGAACTCCTGAGACAATGGATCACCCGTTTGACCCAGGGTTTCTCGCTCCACACCATAACGCCCTGCCGCGGCATCCAACCACAACAAGATCGGCAAGCTCTCGGAGATGGCTCGGCTGCGAGCCGCGTGGGTAAGTGCCAAGACCCTCCGGGCTTCCGACTCCAGTGCTCGGCCGCGGATGAATCCCGACAAGCGGGGAGAAACCATCGACACGGCCACCACAAGCAAGGCCATCACCAGGATCATCTCGATCAAGGTGAAGGCCTGACGCCGCCGAGGGTTCGACCGGCAAACGTTATTTGGCCGTCCAGTTGCCAAAGTCGTCCTCGGTTCCCGCCTTGCCGTCCGGTCCGATGGAGGACAGGTCGAACGAGTTGGCGTTCTGACGCCCCGGTTGGGCGTATTGGTATTCATTGCCCCAGGGATCCTGAGGAATCTTGTCGAGATAAGGACCGCGCCAATTGCGGGCCTGACGCGGTGCCTGAAGCAAGTCGGCCAAGGCCTTCGGGTAGCTGCCGTTGTCCACCTCGTAGGCATCCAACGCCGTCTTGATCGAGGCGATGTCGGCACGGGCCGCCGACTGTCGGGCCTGCTCGCTGCGACCCATCATCTTCGGAACCACGAGGGCGGCGAGGATGCCGATGATGGTGATCACCAGCAGCATTTCTACGAGGGTGAAGCCGCGGTGATGGCGACGACGGGAAACACCGGCCTTGGGTCCGGTCTTGGGACGACGGAACAGATTCAGGTTCATGGAATCGTTGGGGATCACTTGATGTAGTCTTGGAGGGAGAAAACGGGCAGGAGCATTCCGATGAAAATGAAGCCGATGAATCCGGCGATGAGGAACAGCAGGAGCGGTTCGGCCAAGGCGACCGCCGTCTTGAGTCGCCGATCCAGTTCACTCTCGGTGACATTGGCGATGCGGATCAATTCAACATCCAGTCGACCACTTTCTTCGGCCACCGAAATCATTTCCATCACCGATCCGCTGAAGAGGGTCGGGCATTCGGCGAGGCTTTGCCCGAGGCGTCCGCCTTGTTGCACCTGATCGATCGAGCGGGCCACCGCGTCCACGAGGATCTGGTTGCCAATGGACCGTCGGGCGACATTCAACGCTTGAACCAATTGGACATCCGCTCCGATCAAGGTGCCCAGCATCCGGCAGAATCGGGCCATCGCGAATCGGGCGCTGAGCGGCCCGACGACCGGAGCCTTCAAGGTCAGTCCTTCCCAGATGCGCCGACCCGCCGGTGAAATGATCCAAGTGCGCAGGAAGAATCCGCCCAACACCACACCCACCAGGACCAACAATCCGTAGGAACGCAGGATGTCACTGGCCGCGATGATGATTTGGGTGATGAGGGGCAGGGCTCCCTTCACGCTGGTGAACACCTTCTGGAATTTGGGAATGAAGAACACCAACAGGACGGTGAGCACCACCACGGCCATCAAGAGGAGCACCGCCGGATAGATCATCGCTGTGAGGACCTTGGAGCGGAGCTCCTTCTCGCGCGATTGGAAGTCGGCGATTTGCGCCAACACCACATCCAGAAATCCACCGGCCTCGCCCGCCTCGACCATGGCCGTGTAGACCTTCGGGAAAGTCTCCGGAGATCGGGCCATGGCATTGGCCAGCGACATGCCATCGACCACCAACCCGTGAATCTCGCGCCACTTGGCCGAGGCCACCGGTGACGAAGCCTCCTTGCCCAGAATGGTCAGTGCGCGGCTCAACGGAACGCCGGCAGCCAAGAGACTGGAAAGCAATCGGGTGAAGTTCTCCAATTCGGCCCCGCTCACTTTGGCTGCACCCCAGGATAGACCGGCGAGTCCTGCAGATGTGGCGTCGGCCTCTTTGCCTCCCTTGCCTTGCTTGGAAGACCGGGCCCCGCCTCGTGCCTCGGTGACACTGACTGGTCTCAGCCCTTTGCCCTCGATGATCCGCAGGGCCTCGGGACGACTGGCCGCCTCGGCGACGCCGTCGGCCATCCGACCGTCGGACTGCAATGCTCGGTAGGAGAACGTCGGCATGGATCAGGTTCGGCTTCCCGCGGCATTTTCTCCAGAGGCCGGCCCGGACGGATCACCCGACTCGGTCGCGGCATTGTTGCGCGGCGTGTCCTTGTCAGTGGTGACACCCAAGACTTCCTCAACCGTGGTGATGCCCTCGGCCACCAAACGCCAGCCATCTTCGGAAAGCGTCCGCATGCCGGCGGATCGTGCGGCCGCCCGAATTTGATCGGTCGAGGCATTCTCGAGAATCATCCGACGTATGTTTTCGTCGGTGTCCATCCATTCAAAGATGGCGTGACGTCCGAAGAATCCGGTTTGCCGGCAATGGCGACACCCAACGGCTTTGAAGAGCTCCACGTCGGGACCCATGCCCATGCGCAAACGAAAGGCGTTGGCATGGGCCGACGTGTCCGGGACTTTGCATTCTGGACACAGAACCCGGACGAGCCGTTGACCCAAGACCGCCTCCAGCGACGAGGCCACCAAATAGGGCTCGACGCCCATATCGACCAGTCGGGTCACGGCTCCCGGAGCGTCATTGGTGTGAAGAGTCGAAAAAACCAAGTGGCCTGTCAGGGAAGCCTGCACGGCGATTTGTGCCGTTTCGCGGTCGCGAATTTCGCCGATGAGCACCACATCCGGATCATGACGGAGAATGGAACGCAGCCCTCGGGCGAATGTCAGTCCGGCCTTTTCTGAAACCTGGATTTGATTGACGCCTCGGAGCTGGTACTCGACCGGATCTTCAATGGTGATGATCTTGCGAACCTCGTCGTTGATCTCATTCAACGCGGTGTAAAGCGTCGAGGTCTTGCCGCTGCCGGTCGGTCCGGTGACCAGCACAATACCGTGGGGCAAATCCAGAACCCGTCGAAAGCACTGCAGCTCCCGCGCGCCCAAGCCGATCTGAGACAAACCCCGCAAGGTGGAGTTCTGTCTCAGGAGACGCATGACCACCGCTTCACCATGGAGCATGGGAATCACCGAGACACGGATATCCACCTCGGTGTCTTCGATGCGGACCTTGATGCGGCCGTCCTGCGGCAGGCGCTTCTCCGCGATGTTCAGGTGGCTGAGGATCTTGATGCGTGAGACGATCGCCGGTTGGAACTGTTTGAGCTGTGCCGGAAGCGGAATCTCCTGAAGCTCGCCATCGATTCGGTAACGGATCCGGAATTCATGCTCGAAGGGTTCGAGATGGATGTCCGACGCCCGCAATTCGATGGCATCCTTGAGCACTTGATTGACGAAGCGAATGATCGACGCCTCGTCTTCAGCACCCGCATCCAGATTGGAATCCTCGGTGTTCTCATCGACAACCTGGACCGATTTCTCCTCGTCGAGTGCTCCGATGGTGTCGGCACCCACGCCGAGGTTTTTCTTCATTTCCCGCAGCAGTGCCTCGCGGGGAACCAAAACCAATTTGAGACGGAGACCGGTGAGGGAGCGGAGGGTGTCGAGTCCGCGGGTCGAGAAGAGCCGGCAAGTGGCCACCTCGATGGTGCCTTGTTCGCGCCGCAACGGGAGCAACTCTTCCTTGAGGAGAATGCGTGCCGGGAAAAGTGCCAGGACCTCGCGATCCGCCTCGACGGATTCAAGGGGTAGAAATCCAACTCCGTATTCCTGACTCAACCATTCCAGAACCTCCCGCTCATTGGGTTCCTGGCCCCCGCTGCCGGACGTTCCTTGGAGCGACCTGGCCTGCACGAACGCCGCCGCGTCGGCTGCGGAGAGTTGCCGCTCGGCGATCATGCGATCGAGGAGCGTCTGGGTCGGTGTCGAGGCTTCGGCCATGGGGCTGGAAAATGTCGGAGCGATGTCGGAATTGAATCCTGCTGGAATGAGACCGGGAGGTGGCGCTGGATGAACCGTGCGGAACTTGGGTTCCACACCTTCTTTCAAGCGCCCCTCCCGGGGTTCGTTGCCCATCGAGGCTTACTTCAGAAGGCCCATCAAAACAGCACGAGCCTCTTGCTTCACGGACAGCAACTGGCGGAGCTCATCCTGTGCCTTCTCGAGCTGGGCTTCTTTCTGCTTGGCCGATGCGCGGTAGGTCGTGAGCTTGGCTTTGATGTCATCGGCCGACGCGCCGGAATCGAGCGCGGACTGCAAGGCCTCTGCATCCGGATTGGGTTGGCCAAAACCACCACGGCCTTGGCGACCGCCCTGGCCTCCTGGACCGCCAGGGCCACCGGGACCGCCGGGGCCGCCGGGGCCACCGAATCCACGGCCCATTCCGGGGCGGGAATCATTGATCTTCTTGATGCGGGCCTCGATCAGGCTCCACTCGGCATCATCTTTCACGCCAAGCTGCTCGCGGACTCGCTCCATCATGCGCTGACGCATTTGCTCGGGATCCCAGTTGCCGCGCCCTTGGCGGCCGCCGCCAGGAGCGCCAGGACCACCCGGCGCACCCTGCTGAGGCGCCGGAGCGTCATTCTGGGCCATCAGAGACCCGGTGGCAGTGGAGAGGATCAGGCCACAGACGGCCAACAGGGAGGCGAAAGACGAACGGTTCATGGCTATCGTTGTTCAATGCGGAGTCGTTGTAACTCCTGACAATGGCTGAGACCGCCCAATTCTGGATACGGTTACGGTTGACGCGAATCCGCACCCGATCGGACCGTCGGTGCACAACGTCGGGCGATCCCTTGGACGCTCAAACCACGCACTGTTCCATGCCTCACCTCCACGAGAAAATCGATTTCACTGTCGCCATCTTCGTCGTCCAGGACGCTCAAGTGCTGGTCATCCTCCACCGGAAGCTGGGCAAATGGCTTCCCCTTGGCGGACACATCGAATTGGACGAAGATCCAGAACAGGCGGCCCTGCGGGAGGCACGCGAAGAAAGCGGTTTGGAAATCGAGCTCCTCGGTGAACGCCCACCCACCACGGAACCGGGAACCCGGGCCCTGATTGCCCCGCGTTTCCTCGACATCCACCGGATCCACGCCACCCACGAACACATTGGCATGATCTATTTCGCCCGACCCGTGGGTGGTTCCCTCGCTCTGGCAGCCGCTGAACATCTGGACATCCGGTGGTGTTCCCCTCAGGCACTCGAACAACTCGATCCGCCCATGAGTGGAGCGGTGAAGTGGTACTGCCTGAAGGCGATTGAAGAGGTTTCAAAGGCCTGACAGCCCGCGGGTCCGTCAAACCCAACCTTCTCCTGAACACTTCGGTGGAAAGGAAAGTGACGACCTGCAAACCGCCCTGAAATGGCCCGGATGCCTGTCCTGGAATGTGCGTCATTTCCCGGCACCCGAGTCGAACAACACCTCAACGGCCCATTCGGGCTTGGAAAGACCTGACAGCGGCTTCACCTGATCAAAATCCTGGAAGATCCACAGGTTGGTCTTCATGGCGGGTGGGACATGGAGGATTCTCGGATCGAGACTCGGAATGAGGTCCTTTCCGGAAGGCAATCCGAGCGGCCACGTTTCGGCCACAGCCTTGTCTGAGCTGCTCCATTGCAGTCCCAAACCGTTGGTGGATCCCACGCTTTCGATCAATTTCCATTCCAAGGTCGTCGGACCGAGGACCTGCCGGCGCCCCAACTCCCGCGGTTGGCCTTTCTCCCAAAGCTTCACCACCACCGTCGCATCTTGGGAATTGGCCTGATCCAGACGCAAACTCCGCTGGGCGAACAGTCCGGCGTCCCGAGGCCCGTCATATCGACGGTTCTGCCCACCACCCCGGACAACCTCGGGCCGGAAGGTGACGAACGCCTGAAACATGGAAAACGGCAAAGCCGTGATCAAGAGAAGGTGGAACAGCAGTCCACCGGCAAACACCCACCATCCTCGACCCTGTGCGGGTTGGTTCAATCGACGAATCCGGGAACGCACATAAAGCCCGGAAACCCAGAGAGTGACGATCAATCCCAACCACCAACGATATTGGATGAATTCCGGGTCACCTCCACCATCAACGCTCCCGCGACCCAGAACCACCGAACCCAATGCCCCTCCGACCACCATCAGGAGGCCGCGCACACCAGCAGTCGCGAACACGGCCCAAGCCCTTCCCCAACGCTCCGGTTCGGGCCCCTTCAGACGTCGGACGGCCAGCCCGCCGAAGATTCCGCCCAGAAAACCCACCCAAATGGCGATGAATAGCGTCAGGAACAAGGGCCCTACAGAGCCCATCTCCATCGCGATCATCCTTTGAAACAGCAATCCCGGAAGGATCAGAAGGATGACAAATGCCGGAACCGATAACACCGCGGCCAATAGCGACAATCGTGACCAACGCGGTCTTGGCGGCAGGACAGGTGGCCGATCGGGATCCAGTTCAGATGGGATTTCAGGGGTCTTGATGGCGAAGAATCTTATCCCCGAATTCGTGGATTGGCGACATCTCGTCATGGATGCCCTCGGTTTGATGCCCCTACGCGACGGAAGCCAACTCGAGGAATTCACTTTCAGCCGGGCCGGTGGCGACTGTAAGGTCTTCGTCGCTGTTGGCCGATGGTGTAATGGCAGCACAGGGGTCTTTGAAGCCCTTAGTCATGGTTCGAATCCATGTCGGCCAACCAATTCTTCTCTGGCCAATTCTTCTCTGGCCAATTCTTCTCTGGCCAAATCGCCGCTGGATCATTCTTCCGTTCCCCCTGCCGCATTGTCCTGTCGCTTTGACTGTTGACCGATTCTTCAGGCCACGAACTGCGTCTGGGCTGATTGGAACCGGGGATGCCAATCCAATGAAAAAACCCGCCGTTTCGGGCGGGCTTGTGTCATCCGAAAGTCAGATCTGTTGGCGCGTCTTACTTGACGGCTTCGATCTTGGTGACAGCCAGCTCACCGGCGGCCTTGTCCAGGGTTCCGGTGACCTTGACCTTCTTGGTCTCGCTGCAGATTTCCTTGTGGAAACCCTTGGAGACGTCACCGGTCAGCTTGTAGGTGGCCGTCTTGTCGCCGTCCTTGACCTCCACAACGTTCTGGCACTTGTCGGCCTTCTTGAGGGCGCACTTGAGGCACTTGCCTTCACCGGTCAAGGTGACTTCCTTGGCGAAGGCGGAGGTGGACAGGGCGGCCATGGCCGCAACAGCGAAAATGAGTTTCATGGTCTTTGTTGATCAGTTTTCAAACCGAATAGATCGTCAACCCCCTGACTTGGCAAGTTTTGATTTGAAGGATCATCCACCACCACCTTGGAAGACGACTGTTGCTGATCCAGCCGTGCCGACGGGTGGATTTCAGTGCTTGTGCCTGACGAGACATCGTCCTTCTTCGCCCTTGGACCACGCACGGTTTGGAGGGACAACCGCCGCAGAGTTTATAGGGCATCCAAGCCAAGGGTTATGAGTGGAATGACCTTTTTAGAATTTAAATAACGATATTTTTTCGTTTTAAATCAATTTAGATCTATTTTCTTGATTCGATATCGTTATTTCTTTGCTCATCATCACCGTTTTCCGGAACGATTCAGTTGGAAGGAAAGGAATGGCGTCGCGGATTCTTTCGCAAGACGAGGCAAGAGCGGAACACAGGCCGATCGAAGGCACGTCATGAGCGAGTAACCAAGATCTTACGGATGACAGCGCAGCCAGCACGACCGATCCCATTGCATCGTTCTGTTCAGACGAAGTCTATTCGAGATCCATCCGTAGCTCACCAAACCCGGATCCCCAACCCGACCTTTCGAGCGGTTGGACTCGAATTCTCCCCGGTCCTCACCACTCCAGCTTCGTCTACACCAGATGGCCTTAACCCAAGTTCCGCAGTTGTGCTGACTATTTCCGGGGTTTTGCTCCGGTGTTGGCAGACCATCGATTTGTTTTTCCTCCTACTTTTCGCACCCGCTTGGCTCCTCTCGGGGACCATCGCTCCGGGCGATACTTTAAATGGTCCCGCCGTATCCAAACCTCGATGTGTTCCACGTGGAACAATTCACGAACCCTCTCTGGATCGCCTCAGGATTGCTGCTCTGGAATAAATCCATATCCTCACCGCATGTTCGTCTATCCGAAACGGTATGATGTGATTGTCGTGGGGGCTGGCCACGCTGGAGTGGAGGCGGCCTTGGCGGCTGCCCGAATGGGCTGCCAAACGCTGCTTCTCACCATCAATCTGGATACCATCGGTCAAATGTCCTGCAATCCCGCCGTCGGAGGATTGGCCAAAGGCCACCTGGCGCGCGAAATCGACGCACTGGGCGGTGAAATGGGCAAAACCACGGACCTCTGTGGGCTTCAATTTCGAATGCTCAATACCAAGAAGGGACCTTCGGTTTGGGCTCCTCGGGCTCAATGCGACAAGAAGGCCTACCAATTCCGCCTGAAGTGGGTGTGTGAGCGCCAACCCTTGCTCGATTGCAAACAGGGCCAGACAGTCCGGCTGCTTCACAAAGAGGGACAAGTCTACGGGGTTGAGACCGCTCTCGATGTTCAATTCCACGCGCTGACCGTCGTGGTCACCACCGGAACCTTTCTGCGTGGGCTCATGCATATTGGGGCCAACCAGCAATCCGGTGGACGCGCTGGGGAATCGGCAGCAACCGGATTGTCCGGCTCTTTGGCTGAAGTGGGTCTTCGCCTCGGGCGGTTGAAGACCGGAACACCTCCCCGTCTGGTTCGCCAATCCATCGATTTCACCCGGACTGAACCCCAACAGGGTGATGAGCCTGTTCCTTGGTTCACCTACTGGAAGCAAGACCTCTGGGAGGACCCTTTGTTCCACGTGGAACATCAGAGTCCCCATCCCAACTCCTCCCCCTACCCTCCTGGATCCATTTTAGCCCGACACGGAGGTCAAGAACCCTGCTACATCACCCATACCTCCGATCGGACTCGGGAGATCATCCTCAAGAATCTCCACAAGTCTCCCATGTACTCGGGCGTTATAGAAGGCGTCGGCCCTCGGTATTGCCCGAGCATTGAGGACAAATTCGTTCGATTCGCCGATAAACCCAAGCACCAGATCTTCCTGGAACCCGAGGGAATCGCCACCGATGAGATTTACGTCAACGGCTTCTCCACCTGCCTACCCTTTGAGGTCCAAGTTGAAATGGTGCGCACCATCGTTGGCTGCGAACAGGCCGAGATCCTCCGTCCAGCCTACGCGGTGGAATACGACTTCTCGGACCCCACCCAACTCCTTTCCAGCCTCGAAACACGCTGTTGCCGGAATCTCTTCCTTGCTGGGCAAATCAACGGCACCTCCGGCTATGAAGAAGCCGCCGCCCAAGGGTTGATGGCGGGCATCAACGCGGCCCGCCGCGTTCAGGCCAAAGATCCCATCGTCCTCCGCCGGGATCAGGCTTACATCGGTGTCCTCATCGACGATTTGGTCACCAAAGGAACTCTCGAACCCTATCGGATGTTCACGAGCCGCGCCGAATACCGATTGCTCCTCCGCCAGGACAACGCCGACCAACGCCTAAGCCCCTTGGGTCGGGAAATCGGTCTTCTCCCGGAACGCCACTTCCAGCGATTCTCGACCAAGATGCTGGCCATCCAAGAAGAGGTGCAACGCCTTCAGAACACCCGCCACGGTCAGGATTTGTTGTCGGATCTCCTCAAACGACCGGAGATCGACTACTCCACCCTCCCCGGAAACCGTTCCGATCTTCCTGAAGAAGTGACTCTCCAAGTCCAGATTTCCCTGAAGTATGCCGGATACATTGACCGTCAGGAGGCGGAGGTCGATCGCATGCGCCTGTGGGAAGACCAGGCGATTCCCGCAACGCTCGACTACACGCATGTTCCCAGCCTTCGGATTGAAGCTCGTTCCAAGCTCCAAACAGTCCGCCCCTCCTCGTTGGGCCAAGCGGGCCGAATCAGCGGGGTCACCCCGGCCGATGTGTCGGTCTTGAGCCTCTTCCTCAAGCGCATGATGACCCGGGCGTCCGATTCCAACCATGAGCCAAGTGCCTGCTGCTCCGAAGAACATCTGGATGCTCCAGGGGCCCACAATCAGTGCTGCGGAGATTTGTGACAGCTCCGAGGGACCAGCACTCTCCGTTCCCGAATCCTCCGCGGGACGGAACAGGCTGACGGCGTCTGACTGAAGGCGGTGTTTC
>JACCDP010928746.1_pt1 | contig 10922 bp, 7 predicted proteins | sample 7445841 | NCBI WGS metagenome assembly JACCDP01 (sample SAMN15323441, study PRJNA562643) | freshwater metagenome | isolation source: river surface water | place: USA:Blue River Watershed | collected 2017-08-17
AGGATTCGTCGTGACAACCGCAGCGCCAAACAGGTTTGACACTGCGGCAACGGCGAACTAGGTGCCCTCTTCCCAGGAACCGAGGTATTTCACCTGCTCGGTGCTGAGCAGATCGTATTTGATGCCCATGGCGCGCAACTTGAGCGCAGCAATTTCGGCATCGACGGCCTTTGGCAGTGCGTGCACTGCAGCAGTCAACTTGCCCTTGTTCTTGAGCAAGAACTCGGTGGCCAGTGCCTGATTGGCAAAGGACATGTCCATGACGGCGCTTGGGTGACCTTCGGCTGCTGCCAAATTGATCAAGCGGCCATCGCCCAACAGATTGATGCGGCGACCATCTTTGAGAATGTACTGATCAACGAACGGACGTGGCTGGCGCTTCTCGACCGTGATGGCGTCGAGGTCGTCGATGTTGATTTCGACGTTGAAGTGACCGCTGTTCGAAATGATACAGCCATCCTTCATCACGGCGAAGTCTTTGGCGCTCAAGACGTGCTTGTTGCCAGTGGCGGTAACGACGAAGTCAGCTTGTGCAACTGCTTCTTCCATCGGCATCACACGGAATCCGTCCATGGCGGCCTCGAGTGCCTTGACCGGATCAACTTCGGTCACAATGACCCACGAACCCATGCCACGGGCGCGCTCGGCGATACCGCGTGAGCAGTAGCCGTAGCCAGCGACCACAAAGGTTTTGCCGGCCAACAATACATTGGTAGCGCGGATGATGCCGTCGAGGGTGCTCTGGCCCGTGCCGTAACGGTTGTCGAACAAGTGCTTGGTGTCGCTGTCATTCACTGCAATGACTGGGAAGGGCAACACGCCGTCGGCAGCCATTGCACGCAGACGAATCACGCCGGTGGTCGTCTCTTCGGTGCTGCCCAACATGGTTGGGATCAGGTCACGACGTGTTTTGAGGATACCCGACACCAGGTCCGCACCGTCGTCTTGGGTGACGTGTGGGTTGTGCGCCAACGCAGCCTCGAGGTGCTTGTAGTATGTTGCGTTGTCTTCGCCTTTGATGGCATAGACGGGGATTTCTTCGTGCTTGACGAGTGTTGCCGCTATATCGTCTTGGGTCGACAGCGGGTTCGATGCTGCCAACACGACATCCGCGCCGCCTGCGGCCAACGTGGCCATCAAGTTGGCGGTCTCGGCCGTGACGTGTAGACACGCTGAAACGCGCATCCCGGCGAACGGCTTTTCTTTGGCGAAGCGTTCACGGATTTGGCGCAGCACGGGCATTTCGTTTTCTGCCCAGTTCATGCGCTTGCGACCCTGCTCGGCTAAGCCAATGTCCTTGATGTCGTACTCTTTACTCATTGAGAACCTACTCCTTACTGCGATGCTTCTTGCCCGATATGCTCACGTAGACCGCTCGTCAGTGAACGTCGCCACGCGTCAATGACCTGCGCATTCACATACGAATCCAACAACGATGTTGGGCTTCGCTCTGCGGCAGGCACGGCCACGGCGTGGGCGAATGCCACGGCCTGCTCCACAAAATGATTGCATGGCGCTACGGCAATCTCATCGAGTTGCGCGAAGTGGGCGCCACGCCAAAGACGAATGGTCGACACACGATCAGGAAAAATCGTGAACGGACGTTCAATCTCTATCACTCCATCATACCCGATTATTCGGGCATTTTGGAAGAAACCACCGACAAAACTCACGCTCAATGTCGCGTCGATGTCATTTTCGAGCATACAAACGGCGCTTGCCCTGACATCTACCTGATTTCCACCCCACAGTGCCATACCAGTCACCTGAGTCACTGCAGACGATGACATCAATCGCGCATAATGCACTGCGTAACAGCCAAGATCAGCAATCGCACCCCCGCCGACACGCTCCGTCATGCGGATATCAGCAGGATTGTCTTGTCGATACCCGAACCCGACGTGGATCTGCGTAATAGCCCCAATCGCGCCACTCGCCAGCAGTTCACGCGTCGTCATGGTCTGTGGATGATACTGATACATCATCCCCTCGCGCACCACAATCCCCGCAGACTGCGCAGCCGATTGGATCTGCGCGACCTCGGCGGCAGAACATGCAAGCGGCTTTTCGACCAGCACGTGCAACCCTGCAGCAATTGCTTGCAAGGCAATCGGTGCATGCAGATGGTTGGGTAGTGCGACATACACTGCATCACAGCGTTGTGAAGCCAGCAACGCGCCGATATCATCAAATGCCACAGCCGAAAAATCCCGTGCAAGCACCTCTGCTGCGTCGATGCGCCGCCCATAGACCGCAGTGATGCGATGTCCAGGGGCGGTGTGCATTGCCGCTCCGACTTTTTTGGCAATCCGGCCTGCGCCGATAATCCCCCAGCGCACGATTAGGCCTGCAACGCCCGGCGAACGGCGTCATCGACACCGAACGACCCGACATAGCGCGTATAAAACTCCGCCGGAGTGTACTGGTGCTCCTGACAGCCATGATGCTCAATAGCGAACGCACCTGCCAACGAAGCCATCTTGCCGCACGTCTCTGCCGACAACCCATGCGACATCCCAAAGACAAAGCCAGCGAGATAGGCGTCGCCGGCACCGGTCGGATCGCGGACCGCGTCGACGGGAGCAACATCGATGCTTGTTTCGATACGCACACCGCTGCGGGCATCCGATACGATAGATCCTTTGTCGCCGCGCGTGATAACGGTCAACGGTACCCGTTCGACCAGCTCTTGTTCACTTTTGCCGGTCATCTGAGCCATCATGGCGAACTCGTAGTCGTTGCCGATCAGCGCATAGGCTCCATTGAGGCCATCCAAGATCTGATCTGCAGTCAGCCGTGGTGTCTGTTTGCCCGGATCGAACAAAAAGGGAACCCCCATCTGACGGCACTCCGAGACATAGCGGGCCATCGCTTCGGGATCTGTCGGCGAAATAACCACCAGATCGTCTTTGGTCAACCCAAATCCCAGCAGACTCAAGTCGCGCGACCGTGCCATGGCACCGGTATAAAACGCCACCAGCTGGTTGTTCGCTTGATCCGTATTAATAAAACACGAAGCGGTGAATTCACCGACGACTTCGTGTACCCCACTTGCGTCGACACCGCGGCTTTGCATCCAGGTGCGGTATTCACCGAAATCTTGACCTGCCGATGCCACGACCAGTGGCTGTGCGCCCAGCAACGCGAGCGAGTAGGCGATATTGCCCGCAACACCTCCACGCATACGCTTCATCGAATCCACCAAGAAGCTCACCGACAACATGTGGACGCGATCGGGCAAAATATGGTCTTTGAACAGACCAGGGAAATTCATGATGTAGTCGTATGCCAACGACCCGGTGACTACCACGCGCATGGGATTCTCCTTCATTCTGTGTATCCACGTATCAACTGCACCAGCAATGCATCGGCCGCTGCTGCGGTCGTACAAGTCTGTGCAATAACCGCTTCTGCCTGGTCAACGGGGGCTTGTCCGAGCGATTGTGCCGGTGCAATCACGAGCCCGCTGCGGAGTTCCGCGGGGGTAGCACCTGCCGCCAAAAACCGATGTATTATCGCATACACGCGTGCATCGGTTTGCGCAGTGTCAGCGGCGTCAACCGCATCAACCGGGACAACGCCTATACCGACACGCATCCCCGTGCTGAGCGCACGGACAAGCTCTGCAATCACCTGATCATCGACGAGGTGATCCTCCCAATGGGTCACAATCAAAACATCTATCGGCAACTGAACAATCTCGCCCAGGGGGGTCCCACAGCGTAATGTCAATGCACGTTGACACGGGATTGCCAGTACCACGCGTGCCAGCGCGACGAGTAACTCATCACGATCAATCGTCATAAACGGCGAGCGCATGACATCGTAGAACGGCTCTTCGAGACAGACCATCGCAGGTCGGTTGATACGCATCACCGCATCGGCTTGCAAACGTGCCCGCAAGCAGCAATGAATCACGACCCCTTCGAACAACGCAGGGTCTGCCAACAACGGTTGCTGATGCTCATCAGTTAACTGGGCAGCGAGTGAAATCGGCCCCAACATTTGCCCTTTAATGCCGATGTCTGGCGCAAGCGCATCGATGTCTCCCATCAGTTCACGCAATCCGGCGGCCTCTTGCCGTGTCCATTCGGCCGTTTGCACGCGTTTTTTCTGCATGAATGCAACGGTATACTGCGGGATTGCAGCCAAGGTAGTCGCACGGGTTACATAGACACGGCGCTGCGACGCGTCAAGTACGAGCCCTGGCAATCCCCAACTCGCTTGCACGATGCTCCGCTCAAAAAAATGGCGTTGCGGGAGCTGCGGCCACGCGACGTAGGGCAAGTCGTGACGACGCAGCACCGCACACGCGGCCTGTTCCGACTCGTGTGGCAATGCTCCGTAGAGCATCGGGATGACGCGTGCCGGAGCGACACTCAACAGACTGCCGCCAATCCCGGTCCGTACGGCGCCCGGACAACGCCCTGCTCGCAGATAATCGCCGTGATGTACTTCGCTGGCGTCACATCAAATGCCGGATGTGCTGCAGTCACCCCCTCTGGCGCAATGCGCATGCCCTGGATTGTCGTCACTTCATCCGACGAGCGTTCTTCGATGGGAATCATACTGCCGTCGCTGATCTTGCGGTCAATCGTCGATGTCGGGGCAGCAACATACATCGGGATCCCATGCGCATGCGCCAACACGGCAAGGCCATACGTGCCGATTTTGTTGGCGACATCACCATTGGCTGCTATCCGGTCTGCCCCGACGATGATGCAATCGACCAAGCCTCGCCCCATGAAGTAGGCCGCCATATTGTCGGTAATCAACGTCAACGGAACCCCGCCACGCTGGAGTTCAAACGCAGTCAGACGAGCACCCTGCAGATACGGTCGCGTCTCGTCGACATAGACATGGATGGCGCGGCCGACTTCATGCGCACGGTATATTGGGCCCAAAGCGGTGCCATACCCGGCAGTTGCCAGACCTCCTGCATTGCAATGCGTGAGCACACGGCCGCGCGCAGGTATGAGCGGCTCGCCGTGACGGCCAATTGCTTGACACATGGCGAGATCTTCGGCAAACACTGCATGCGCCTCAGCCAGCATGGCGGCGCGGAATTCTGCCAAAGGTACGTGCTCTATACGCGTCGCGTACGCCATCATTCGTGCGGTTGCCCAAAACAGATTCACGGCAGTGGGTCGCGATGCATCCAACACCCGTTGCGCGTCACGCAATGCGGGCATCAGGTCGGCAGGCGTACGCGCTGGCGTGTGCACAGCAACGAGCGCCATGCCATATGCCGCGGTACAACCGATTGCCGGCGCACCACGGACTTGCATCGTCCGTATCGAGTCAGCCACACCAGCCACACTGGTGTAGGCATTGACGACTTCTTGCTGCGGCAAAAGGCGCTGATCGAGCACATGCACGGCATTATCGTGCCACGTCACCGAGACGAGCTGGTTCATATGGTTCTCGCTATAGAGCAAAGGGACGCTTCGAACATAGAGTATACCACACGGCTTTTTGGTCGCACGGTCTGCAGTCCCAAGCGGCTCCATGGTACAATTTGGCTAATCATCTGCGAGGAGTCACCCCATGGCATACGGCGTCAAACTCGACCCCACCCCGATTACTCCGGGCTTGAGTGTCAAAGCACTCGTCGACAATCACTTCTATTCATACAACGGCGGCCGCCTGCGTGAGGCGTGTCAGCTCTATGCCCGCAAAATGAGCGCATCCGATGTCACGATCGGCGTCACGCTTTCGGGTGCGTTGACGCCGACCGGACTGGGTACCGCAGCGATTGTGCCCCTGATCCGCGCTGGGCTCATCGATTGGATCGTCAGTACAGGGGCAAACGTCTATCACGACATGCACCGCTCATTGGGCTTCGAACTCTTTGGTGGCAGCCCGTATAGCGACGACATCGAACTACGCGAACACAACATCATCCGGATCTATGACATTCTGTTCGATCAAAACGTCTTGCTCGAGTCGGACGCCTTCTTCCGTCGCTGTATCGCAGAGCCCGAGTTCCAAAAACCCATGTCCACCGCCGAGCTGCACTACCGATTGGGTCGCTATACACAAGCACGCGAAAAAGCAATCGGCACCTCGTATGTATCCGTCTTGACTGCTGCCTACGAAGCCGGCGTGCCGATCTACACTTCGTCGCCCGGTGACTCGACCATCGGTATGAACGTCGCCGCGATGGCCCTCACTGGCAATAAACTGCGCTTCGATGTCGAAGCCGATGTCAACGAGACAACATCTATCGTGTACGACGCCAAAAAACACGGCGGCAAGAGTGCGGTCATGATTTTTGGCGGTGGCTCGCCCAAGAACTTCATCCTACAAACCGAACCTCAGCTCCAAGAAATCATGGGCATCGCCGAAAAAGGTCATGATTACTTCATCCAGTTCACCGACGCTCGCCCCGACACCGGCGGCTTGTCTGGCGCTACACCGAGCGAGGCGATGACCTGGGGCAAAATCGACCCCGATCAGCTCCCGGACTCGATTGTGTGTTATGTCGACAGCACGGTGGTCCTACCGGTGTTGACTGCGTACGCGCTCGAATCAACCCCCAGCCGCCCGCTCAAACGCCTGTACGACAAGCGTGCCCAACTGATGGCGCAACTCACGGACGACTACCACAAGACCCTCGGCGGCGCCTAAAGCCGGCCGCGCCTGACCCCGTGCTGCGTGCAGCACGGGGTTTTCTATGGGCACAGTGGCGTGTCCCGAGCGGTGGCCGGGATATCCATCGGCACACCGCCCGAAACCTCGCTGCTGCCGACAATTTCGAGCTGGGTGAACGCAATCCCGACCGCACGACCGTACGCATCGGTGGTCGTCGCACTCCGTACATCCAAATAATTCACCCCCGCCACAATGGGCAGCGACACAACGCGACTCAGCATCTGTGGTTGCGCCGGCACATCTTGTGCATACACATCGGTCCCGTTGAGCCGCCAATGGGCGGTCACTGGCGCAATACTGCTCATCGTCATCGCAATGCGCACGATTTTGGGGCGTTCCGATAGGATGATGAGTCGTGATTCGGCCTGCGACCAGCGCCACCGTTGGGTGCCATTGTCTTCACTGTCCCACCAGTTTTTGGCGGCGACCAACGATGCCTCTGTAGGCACGGGTACACGAAAAACGCGCTCGCGCTCGACCTTGGCGAGGAGCGGGACCTCCCACGCGATCAAATTCGCCAACACAAAGTTCGGCGCATCGTGATGGACAATCAGGTAGCGCACCCCGAGATTCCCCATTTCTCGCAATGGATACGACGGTATCACATCGATTGTCGCCTTCGGAGGCGCCACAACACCATGCATCGGTGTCACATAAAAATCCGGCACACGCGCCAAATACCCTGCCGCCAGTGGCCGGCCATGACACATCTGGTCGAGCAATACCTGGCCTTCGTCCATACGTGCGGGGACTTCGAGGACCGCCCCCGCGGGCTCGTCTTTGGGGATCAACGCTACGGCGGGACTCGGCTCATGCCGCACCAATCCCCATACCGGCGGCCAAAAATCAACCACCACCACCACCACCAGCACCATGGCCAGACGCATCGAACGGATCGAAATTCGCTGGAGTGTCGCAGCCAGGACCAGCGTCAGCGGAATCCATGCATAAAACAGAAACATCCCGGGGCGTGTAGCATTTTTGTAGACGGAGACGCTGTTCAACAGTGCATACAAGCCAGGCAATACACCGACGGACTGGCCTTCCCAGATGCGCACCGCTGGCCCACAGGCCAGCCAAACCAAGACGCCCGTGACGGCAACTAATAGGCGGATGCGGCGCTCAGCCCAGCACCCCCACAGCAAGAGCACAACGACCCCGATGCCCAAATATCCACCCACACCGGGGTGCGGGTATTGTTCTGTGACCCCGAGCACCCACCACCACAGATGTTCGCTCGGCGGCGTAATCATATCGGCCAACGACATCACATGCATCGGGTCAGTTTGACGCATGTACCAATCGTCGAGCGCGACCGACGGACCCACCAGCGTTTGGGCAGAGGAAGCCCGTTGCCCCAGGTAGCCACTCGGCGGCCAGCTCAGCAGGACCGCCATCACCACTGCCCAACCGACAACACCGCTCCCTAACCACCCAAACGTCTGCACCCAGCGCTGCCGTATCTGCGCATCCCGTAGCGCGGCAATGGCCAGAACACCACAATACACCAACCCATACAGGCCATAATAGCCACTGTTGAGTGATGCGACGACCAACGCTCCTGCGAGGACGAGCGCGCTCCGCCACCCCGGCTTTCGCACCATACGGGCAATTGCCCAATGCACGAGCAATAACCAGCCCATCATTGCTCGTTCTACGCCGGATGTCTGGACAACCGACAAATGTGCCGGTGATGCCACAAACAGCCACCCGAGCCCAAACGCCAATCCGTCCGACACCCCATATGCACGCAACAGTGCATTCATACCCAGTGCGGCCGCCACAAACCCCAAGACGACCAGCACGTTCATCGCCGCCATATCTCCAATCAGGGCGGCTAGCGGCGCTGCAATCAGAAGATTCGGCAATCCATAGGTCTGGAAGGTGAGATTGAGCCGTTGCGGATAGAATATCCGCTCGGTACTCAACGGCCAACCGCCATCTGCCCAATGCAGCCGAAAGTGCCAGATGTTCCAGGTATTTTGGGCGGTATCGACTGGCTTCTCAGGGACTGCAACGACACCTTGGATTGAAGCATCGGCGAAGTTCGCTGCCAACGGCCATGTCCACAGCACCGTCAGGACGATATATGCCACACCCACTACAGCCCACCAGCGAGCACTGCGGCGTGGCACGTGAATTACCCACCAACGGGTCAAGGGATGTGTGGTTTGGTCCATCGTTTCCTTCTCGATTCGATGTGGGCGGGGTCTTCAATGCCGTACAGATACCGAACAATGCAGCAGGCCCAATACGGCCGGCCTGGGATTTATGGTGTCACGGGTGCACACAATGGCTTACTCGAAGGCACAGGCGGCACGTTTATTGCGTTCCCCATCACCGGTTGCGCGCTGCGTATATACAACTGCGTAAATGCAACCGCAACCGAGCGCCCATATGCATCGGTGACCGCTGGTGCGCGCAGCCGCAAGACACTCCGTCCTGCCGGTATGACCAACGAAAGGACCCGATTGGACTGCCCAGGTTGGGCGGCGATGGCGATTGCCCCGATTGGTCGGCCATCGAGCTCCCACTGACTATCGACCCCTGCCACGCTTGACGCTTCGATGACCAGCTGGATGCGCCGCGGCATGGCCGACAGCACGACCAACGTTGCATCACCCGTTGACCAGCGCCATACCCGACCAGTGGCAGATTCTTCGTCCCACCACCCGGTCCCTGCGCTCAGGACAGGTACGGCGCGGTCTGGCACTGCATAGACCGCTGCATCATCCATGGCATTGAGTTGCTGGACGCCTTCGGGCGCCAATTGGTCGAGTGCTGCACGAGCCGACGCACTCGTCCCGACCACGTAGCGGATCCCCATGTTGTGCAAGGCGGTCACCCCATCGTGGGGCAACAGCATGCGCGCTGGATCACGTGGTACCGTCAAATCATCCCACGCCACCGGGTAGCCCGGTGTGCGTGCCAAATACCCAGCGACAATCGGGCGTTGATGACAGAGCTGATCCAGCAAGGGTTGTTGATCGTTTTTTGCAACCGGCAACGTCAGCACTGCACCGGCCGGGTCATTGGTGGGGATGGCAGATGCTATCGCCCGTGCCTGCATCGGCACCACAACCCATGCTGGTGGCGCAAAATCCACCAACATGCCCACACAGACGAGCACCACCACCCAGCGGCGTTGCATCCGGGTTACTCCGTATGCCAGCACGAGCATGAGCGGGATCCATGCATAGAGCAGAAACAACCCTGGCCGTGATGCATTGCGGAACACACCGACTATATCCAATAGCCAAAACAATCCGGGGACTGCAGCAAACGGCTGGTCGTACCACAGTTTGAGTTCGAGCCCACCGGCGAGTATCACACACACTCCAGCCACCCCAACCAGCAGCCGCACCGCACCATGATGCAGACTGGTCCACACCAGGACTCCCAGACAGACGAGACCCAGGTAGCCACCCATTTCGGATGGATAGCGTACCTGCGCAATCAACGGCACATTCCCCCACAATGGATGGTTGCGCAACGGAGTAATCAAATCTGCGACCGACACAACGTGTAACCAGATGGTCTGACGCATCACCCAGTCGCGTAACCCTTCGGTTCCGCCGATACTGACCTGAGCTGCATCCCAATGCACGCCGGCGCGCACCAGTGGGTTCGTCAGATCACTGCTCAGCAACGCCATCACCCCTGCCCAGAGCACCACAACTGCAGCGCCGCTCGTGAGCACAGCGAACCGCCAGCGACGCACCGGGACAACCCACAGCGCAGCCAGCGTCACCAGCCCTACATAGACGACTCCGAACAGCCCAAAATACCCGCTCGCCAACGACACCACAATCATCACCAGTGCCATCACACTGGCACGCCGCAGATCAGGCAGTCGGAGCCACCAGACGGCGGTCAGGTGCACTAGCACAATCCACTGCAGGGCTGCGTTTTCGTCGGCTGCCCATTCGATGTTTTTGAGATGCGCGGGCGACAGGACAAACACACACGCCAGGACAAATGCCAGCGGCAACGAACGAGTCACCCGCACAGCGAGCACCGTCATCAGCACAATCCCTGCCCAAAACCCAAGCAGGATGATGCTATTTGCCGCTACGATTGGCCCTGCAATGAGCGCAATCGGGAGGGTCAGCACCAGATTCGTCAGCCCATATGATTGGGTCGCCAGGTTGATTGCCAACGGCGCGGCAACCAGTCGCGACCAGAGCGGGTCGCCATCACGCCAAGTGGCAGCGAAATGCCAGACGTTCCATACGTTTTGGCCAAGGTCGGGATTGACGGTCCGTTCC
>JACCDP010262921.1_pt1 | contig 10920 bp, 6 predicted proteins | sample 7445841 | NCBI WGS metagenome assembly JACCDP01 (sample SAMN15323441, study PRJNA562643) | freshwater metagenome | isolation source: river surface water | place: USA:Blue River Watershed | collected 2017-08-17
GTTCCAGGCAGCGGTAAGCTGATCATCACCGGTAAGCTCGGCGAAGTCATGCAAGAGTCGGCGCAAGCAGCACTCAGCTATGTTCGCTCCCGCGCTAAGTTCCTCAGCATCGCCGAAGACTTCTACACTAAAGTGGACCTCCACATCCACGTTCCCGAAGGCGCTATACCCAAGGATGGTCCAAGCGCGGGGATCACTATGGCGACAGCGCTCACAAGCGCCTTGACCTCACGCCCCGTGAGTAAAGATGTATCTATGACAGGTGAAATTACTCTCCGTGGTCGCGTCCTGGCCATCGGGGGACTCAAGGAAAAGATCTTAGCGGCGCATCGTGGCGGCATCACCAAGATCATTATTCCCAAAGAGAACGAGAAAGACTTGATCGATATTCCTAAAAATATCCTCAAGGATCTGACGATCGTGCCTGTTGAGCATATGGACTCTGTACTGATGCATGCCCTCGTGTGGAAGCATCCTGATGATGCAGATGGCCAGGATGAGCTCTTCGAAAAGCTCAAAAAAGTCACCGACGCAGAAACAGCTCAACTCTCCTTTGCCCATTGATCTCCTGCAACGGGTATCGCAAGATGCCCGTTGCTTAACTTCTTTCCTCGCCACGCTTCTGAAACTTCACCACAAACTCAGGATTGTCAGCTCCGGCCTGATAGCTCAGCTCTGCAGCGGCCTTTTGCAAAATCCGTCTTGTAATAGCAAGTCCAAAACTTTTGCGCTGCCCTTCTGGCTTCGCTCCTTCATCAAATAGACTTTGAACCTGTTCAGGGCTGAGAGCTTGCCCCCCATTCTGTATGCAGAAGCTCAGGTCTTGCTCTGTCTCTTCTAGGCTTATTTTAATCCAGCGCTGATCGTGAGCGAGTGAAGACACAGCGTCGGTCGCATTGCCAAGCAGATTCAAACACACCTGGAGGAAAGCCGACTGGCTCATCGGCACTATTGCTTTCCTGGCATCGACCTGGACTTTGATGCCAAGTTGCAACCAGCGCCCTCGAAACAGGCGCTCCAACCTCGTCCAGGCCTGCATAAATTCAGCTCTTAGCTGATTGTCATCGCGTCCAAGCTCCAAGATGCCGCCCAGCAAGTCTCTTGCCATATCCACCTGCTCACTGAGGATACGGTGCTGACGCAAAAAGCTCAAAAGTTCGAGACAAAACTGCCTTTGAGGTTTACTCAAAGAACAGAGACTGGCCCAGATCTCCTTTTGATCTTCAAAGCTGAGCGGCAAGGCTGCGATCCGTCCCTGCAAGGGAATCAAAACAGGATCGGCCTCTGTAAGTGACAGATGATCTAGCATGATGTCTGAACGCTCTCGTTCCCCTGCGATCCACACATCCACAGCTCGCAGCCATGCTTCTCCCGCAAGTGGTAGACCTGCATAAAGCCGTACGAGTGAGGTTTTTTTAAGTCCCGAATGATCAACATAATGAAAAACGTTTTTGAGCTCGTGACTCAATTCCAAAAGCAAACGGCCCATCTGTATCCAGCGATCCTGCTCTTCGTCGCGAACAACCTTGCCTCTAAGGTTCAATCGTCGCAGAAGATTGCGAACCCGAAACAGCAGTTCTTCTGACTGAATGGGCTTGGCCAAGTAATCATCTGCCCCCAAACTCAGGCCAAGCACGCGATCACTATCACTGGCTCTTGCTGTGATCAAGACCACAGGTATATCTTGCAGTTCTCTATTCTCCCTTAAATCCCGCAGGACATCCTCGCCTGAATAGCCTGGCATCATCACATCGAGCAAAATAAGATCAGGTCTTTCGCGTCGAGCCAGATCCATCGCCTCACGCCCGCCATAGGCAACAATCACCTGGTAGCCCTGATATTCCAGTATATTCTGCATCACCTCACAGTTGAGTTCGTGGTCATCTACCACAAGTATTTTATGGTTTTCGAGACCTTGCCCTGCTTCTATGGAAAGTGGCCTTGGGCGCGTGCCTCGACTCCACTCCTGTTCTTGAAATTCCCAGCTCTCTTGTGCCACATCTTGAAGAACGAGAGACTCACTGCCCTGCTCTGGTATAACTATGCTAAACGTCGAACCTTCGCCCAAACGCGACTTGACATCGATGCGCCCCTTCATCAGCTGGACTAGATCCTTCACCATGGCAAGCCCAAGCCCAGTCCCTTCATAACCGCGCCGAGCATCCCCTGCCAACTGACGAAACTCCTCAAAAATATCCTGAATCTGCTCTTCAGCGATTCCAATACCACTGTCACTCACTTCAATAAGGAGTTCGCCCTGACGTTTTTCTATACGCAGACAGACGCGATTGAGACGCGCAGGATCAGAAAACTTGAAGGCATTCCCCAACAAATTCCTGAGAATGGTGGCTATCTTCTCCCGATCTCCATGAAAGCTGAGATCTGTTTCCAGGTTCCAGCCAGGAAGGCTTTGAAAACTAGCCATTCCTCGTCGCAAAAGCAGTCCTTCAGCCAGGTACTCAGCATCGCGCAGGAGCTCTGTGAGCGAGAAGCTATTGAAATGGAGGCGAAGCGCTCCACGCCTGGATTTAGCCAGATCAAGAATAGTATTCACCTGCAAGGTCAGCGACTCTGCCAGTCGAATGCATTTTTCCAACTGCTGCCGCGCTTCTGTTGTCTGTCTACCAAAGCGATCACTGGCAAGCAGTCGGAGAAAACCAATGATTCCATTCAGGGGAGTGCGAAGTTCATGCGAAGTATTATGGAAGAATAAGGTACGAGCCCTTTCCTTCTCTTTAATCTCCTCTAAAAGATCTTGATTCCTTTGGTAAGTGCGAGCAAATCTACGTCCCGTCACAAGACTCTGCGAAAAGGCAAAGAATAGCGTTGCATAGTGAGTGAGATAGATACCCTTCCAGTGCCAAAAATAGATAAGAAAATCGTTGAAAGTCGCGAGGGTCAAAAGTACTCCCCCACCAAGGATCCAAAACACGTCTTGAGCTCTTTTCCAGACCATGTACACCACAATAGCGAGAAAAGGCGGCATGTGCAGAATCATAAGTCCATAAGCTACGAGTTCTGCATACTTCAAAAAGCTTGCTGCTCCCAGATAGCTGCTCCAGCTGCTCACTGCGACATAGACCAAAGCCGTCACAATAAAGTTAAGGCGTGTCCAACGATTGGGATAGAGCGCATAGACAAAACCAGCTAGACACACGATAGCTAAATGCGTCGTTACGTTCATCAGCATAAAATTTTGAACTTCGCTCCAGACTCTGCCGTCAAAGAACTGGCCGAGGATCCATTCGGTCGCGACAAAACGTAAGAGTAGCGAAAGGGCTAAAAGCCCTGCCCAAAGATTGGCATAATCTGCAGGACGCTGCCAGAAGAGGGCAAGGCAATAGAGTAGGATCATAAAAAATCCGCCCATCAGAGCTGCTCTTTCTGTTTGAATAGCCATCCAATGGCTTTGAACAGTCTCCGAACTGCCAAGGAGAGGCGGCTCTCGAAGAACCGGCGCCCCACGAAAAGAAGCGAGCTGAACATGGAGAGTCACGACGTCTCCCTCGGGGATAGTCATAGGGATCGGTACCAAGAAGTCACGAATCCGCACGATATTGTGCTGCGCATTCTCAGCATAATGACCATTTTCTGCCAATAGATATGGAGCCTGGCCTGCACGATTCAGCCACAGCCGATAGGCCCCAAAGGCCATCGAAATCCGAAGGGCTTGAGTACCCTCACCCTTAGGCCAACGGAGACTATACACATAGCTCGCCAGCGCTGAAGGCTGAATCTTTGCTGCCGAACTATCATCAGTCGTGAGGGAGCTTGGTATAGTCATCTCACGACAGCCTCCCGCAGCTTGAGGTTCTGAAACATCTCGCAGACCTGGGCAATAGAGCCATCCTTGATCTAAAGTGAGAATATGAGCCCGAGCAGGCGATGCCAGGACAAGAGTCCCGACGATCCCCAGGCTGAGTCCTAATCTATAAAGCCAAGTCTGCAAGCTTTCATCCTCCACGTCCCAAGATCGACCAAAAGCTTTGCTGGCCTGAGTCGTTCCACTGGGCAATGTTTGCCTCTCTAAGCTTGAATGACAAGACCGATAGGCCGAGCATAGCTGACTAGAAAGGGACAGGCGTACCCATGACTCAAAGAGACAGCCTAGCCAAAAACAGTATTGAGTTTGTCGAAGGTCTCAAGCGACGATGGATGGCAACAGTTGATGCCATCGTTGATCCGCTGATCCTGATTGACAAGGACTATCGCATCCTACAAAGCAATCGTGCGATGGCAAAACTTTCTAATCGAGATGTCAAAACTCTGGTCGGTTCTCGCTGCTTCGAAGTTTTTGCAGAGAGGCAATCACCTTGTCCTCACTGCCCCCTTCAAGAGAGCCTTCAAAAAAAGCAAAATCTAACCTTTGAGCTCCCTAAAATCCGTGGCGAACGGACCTACGAGGTCACCACTCAACCGATCTACGATGCGCATGGAGAACTTGAAGGCTCCCTTCACATCTATCGCGATCGTACTGATGCCAAACGCATGGAACTGCAGCTCCTTCAACATGAGAAGCTAGCTTCTATCGGGCTTCTAGCGGGCGGGATAGCACACGAGCTCAACAATCCCTTGGCGGGGATCTTGCTCTTTTCTCAAATGCTCTTAAGATCGCTCCCAAAAGATGGCGAACATTATCCTGACGTTGTCGAGATCGAAGCAGCTGCAAACCGCTGCAAACAGATTGTTGAGAGCTTACTCGACTTCGCTCGGATGCAGCCTGTCCAAGAAGATAAATCACGCAATGAAACTGTCGACCTTCGCGAAGTTCTTCAGTCTGCCCTTCGCTTTTGCCGCGTGGGTGGGGCAGCTGATGCAGTTGATGTACAATTTGAATGGGAAACGGACGCACGGGTTGAAGCGAATCGTAACAAACTCATCCAGGTATTTCTCAACCTCATTCAAAACGCATTGCAAGCCATGCCTGAGGGAGGCACACTGCGTCTCCGTACTACAGTCGAAACATCTGCGGATGGTCAATCCTTTGCGGTTGCCCACATCCAAGATACAGGTGTGGGTATCCCAGCAACTGATCTTAAACGTATCTTTGATCCTTTTTTTACCAGCAAAGCTGAGGGCGAAGGCACTGGTCTCGGCCTCTCCATTTGTCATGGAATAGTCCATGACCTTGGCGGAAATATTGCCGTAACGAGCCAATTACAGAAGGGAAGCTGTTTCTCAGTCTCGCTTCCCATGAGCAAAGCCCAACTCAAAACAGGAAGCTAGTGTGGATCAGCAAAAAAGTTCACCACTGTTAGCAGAATATAGGCTCCTGGCTGGCCTTAGCCTGGGCCTTTTTCTGCTCGCTTTGGGAGCAACAAGCTTCTTTGATCTCACCCACCTAGTCCACCGTCCCTGGCGAGCCTTTGTGAAGGCAAGCTATTTTTGCCTTATGCTAGCGAGCTCACTAAGTCTCCTCTTCAGTATCACCAGCTTTTTACGAAGAGGTTACTGGCCCAGGTTTATGGCCCGCATCAGCTTGCTCGCGGCCAGTCAAGGGCTGGTGTTTGGAATTCAACTGGTTCCGTACGGGACCCTTGCGCCTCACCTGCAGTTCGCCTTGATCTCGCTCCTGTATGCGTGCCCACTTTTCATCAGCCTAAGTCTCCGTATGTTACCAAGCGCCCTCCCCAAGAGCCTCGATCGCCTCATTACAATAGTCGGGTCTGTCGTAGGTTTGGTAGTGATCTTGAGTTTTTGGCAAGAGGCTATGGAATTCAACCTGGAAACCACGCTATGGAATGTTGGGATCTCGCTCGCCCTCTTAACTCTCTGCATTCCGCTTCTTACAACAGGGCTTCAAATCTATTTCCATCGCACCAAGATTCTTCTCGATCATTCCTGGGCTTTATCAAAGCTCAGTCCGTGGAACAGTACACAATCCTACGAAAGTCTCTTTGTTTCCATCCTTTTGGCTAATAGCTTAGGGAACATTATTTTCCTAGCTCAAGTAAAGTCGCACCTGATGCACGATATCGAAGGGCCACCGATCTACTGGGCAAACTTTCAGTTCGTCGCACTCTTCACCTTAGTGTGGTCGTTTCGGACATGGTATCTTGTTACGCGTATTCCACGCCGTTTTCACACCCCCTTCCTGATGGAGCGTGCGCGCGCAGGCCAACTCTTTCAAAGTTTCTGGGTTCCCATGAATCACAAAAATCGAAGAAATATCGGTTATCGAACCGCTGTTGTCATCATCGACCACGATCCTCATGAGGACTGTCGCAGCCAACTCCCTGCTATACTCTTTCGTTCACGTCAGATCCAGTGCGAACAGATCATAAGGAGTACTTTCCATGACATGCTCCTTAGCATGGAGAGTCATACAGCGCAGATAACTCTTGCCCTAGACAATACCCAACAAAGTACACCGTGTACTCAAGCTCTTCTTATCCTCGCCATCCTCCATCTCGATGGACTTCGGATGATAGAAAATCGACTCCGTCTCTTAGCCAAACTCTTTCCACTCTTAGATCCTGATCTCGCCGATCATGTCGATATTTCTCGTCTTGATCAACTGTTTGCCAAACTCACCAGCTTTTTCTATCTCGACTACAACTGGGTGGATCAATCCTGGTTTGCCCTTGGTGACGACGCCTATCTCGACATACGATTAGAAAAGCTCAACCTCAGCGAAAGACAGAACGTTCTGGCCCAACTACGTTCGGCTCAATGGCTTGGGAACTTTATCTGGATCAGTGATGCAGCCTTCGAGCGTCTCACGATAGAATCTCCGTTTCTCAGCCCCATCATGGAAACAATCAATATACGCCTCGAAAGTAACCCATCTCGCAAAGGCAGCTACGCTATTCATCTCATTAAATTCGAGAATGTAATCCCACGTCTCCAACGATATTTTGATCTCGAAAGCTATCGAGCAAAGCTTGCTAGTTACCCTGTCACCCAAGAAAACTCACGAATCCTCAGCAACCTGCGCTCTACCCTGGAGTTTGACGGAGGCATCAGCTCGTTACAATATGTTCTGCAAGAAATAGAGCAACATGATTTTATTGGTTTTAAAGCCAAGGATGCCGCTCTAGATATATTACTCACCATTGTCAAAAGAGCGGAATCACTCTATACCACAAAGCGCCTCAACGAACATGAGCTCGAGCTAGTATTTCAGCAGTGTAAAACACTAGTCCAAAGCATCGGTTATCCCAGTCAAGATCTTCATCAGTCCCACTTGAGAAAGCTGGAGATTCGCGAATATCAGCAACTCCTCGTCTATGGAAGGGATCCCCAACATCCACGCTGCGAGGAGGCTTGGTTATTTCTTTCCAGTCTACCTCAGAAAAAGCTGCAAGGTGACTTTGGACGACGAGCTCTCGACCTGATACGAAATGTTACCGAAAACTCTGAGCTCTATAGTCATAGTTTCATTTTACGAAAGGCCACGGAAACATTCTTTTTGGTAGCTCACGCGCAGCTGGACTCGTCCTCTCATTGGAAGCCGTTACTTGACCCATTGGCTCGCCTAGTAATTCGCGACACGCGAAAGGGCACTCTCATTCAGACCTTCATGGATCAAAAAGTAGCGCTCGACATCATGCTTGGCGAAACGCTGAATTTAGGGCAAAACACCGCACTTCTATGGCAGAGATGGGTCGAGGACTTACTGATGGAACATGAGTCAGATGAAAATATGAAACAGACACTTGCCTTACGTTGGAGAAGTTTTAGCCAGGGTCAATCCATCAAACTTGTCTCTTGAGGGAGAGTGGTGAGGAGTATTCTATGATGTGCCTAGCAAAAAACCTAATACTAGCCTGGAGCTGCTGGCTTTTGGTACTGGCTATAGCGCCGCTCTCAGCCAATGCTGAGGAAGCAAGCCAGGACCTCTCAGCCCTTAACTTTGACGAACAGACAAGTTTGATTCTCGAAGGCCCCTGGGAGTTCTACTGGCAAACACTCCTCGAAAGCCCCAATCCTAGCCGAGCCCCTGACGCCTTGGTCAAGGGTGGACTTGGTTGGCGATCGATCTCTTTAGCTTCGGGTCCTCTGCCTGCTGAAGGCTTTGCCTCCTATCGCCTCACTATCAAAGGGATTCAACCAGCAGATCAGCGCTATACACTCAAAGTACCTGCTATGGAAGGAGCCATGCGCTTTCATCTTTACGATGCGAGTGATGGCCGAGAGATTGCAAGTGCCCATGCGGGTAATTTCATGAATAAGACCATAGTTTCTTCGAAGCGCGATCAATTTGTGAGCTTTATTGCGAAGTCTGGTCACGAATATATTTTAGTCGTGCAGCTTGCCAATGAACATGACGCTCGAGGCAGCTTTATGGATATGATAGTGCTTTGGAAGGATGACATCGTCATTCGCCAACGCGATCAGGACGGACTACTCAACGCTCTTTGCTTGGGAGTGTGTCTCGCGAGTGGATTTTCTACAATCCTCATCTGGGTTCGACGACGCTCCGACACAGCCTCTCTCTATCTTTTTCTGGTGAGCATGGCTGGTGTTGGACGCATCATCTCTACAAATCAAAGTATCCTATCCTATTTTGATGACAGCTATTATCCGAGCCTTAAGTCGCTAGAATATGCTTCGATGGCACTGAGCATGGTCTTTTGTCAGTTTATCCATCACGCCTTTCCTCAGGTACCTATCAAAAAGTTTTTGATTCGGGGCTATCTTGCTCTGACAATACTCCTCTTTTCGATAAGTTGGATTCTGCCTCCGATGGCTTTCACAGCTCTCCTTTCCTATTATCAGGTCTCGATCTTGGTCGGTGCTATCATGGTCGCCTATTTGATAGGAGGAGCTCTCATCAAACGACTCCCAGGTGCTCTCCTCGCTGCGACAGGCTGTCTGGTCATCATAGGGGCTGTAGGCTTCGATATTTTTCTCGTCAATCGACTCAAAATGTTTTCATTTTTCCTAAGTCCTATCGGTGTTGCGATTTATATGACTTTGCAAGCACAGCTTGTGGCCGTGCAATCAGCCTTGACCTACAAGCTTGCAGAACACTTGGCTGTCGAGAACGAAAAAGCACAAAAAGCCTTACGTATCGAGACAGAAACTCGCTTTGGTCTGGCGACAGCAGTAGCTCATCGCCTCAATAATCCACTGAATTATATTCAGATGGGCATCAACGATATTCGAACACACGTGGACACCCTCAGTGAACGCATAAGAACTCTCCTGGCACCCTCCAGCGAAGAGGATGCAGAAATAAAAGCTGTTCGTGACAGCTTCGATCAAATTTTTGAGGACCTTAAAACTCCCTTTAGTCATGCACAAAAGGGTCTCCTCAAAGCATCCAAATCTATCCAGGAAATTAGAAGTCTTAGCGGTATCGACGGCCTCAGCGTCGAACGTCTCAATCTTGCCTACGTGATCAAAGAAGTCTCCGAGCGCATGACCGAACAGATCGATGGGACATCTTACCGACGTCTCAGTTTTCGCTGTCAGCAGCCTGAGGCTAATCTCAATGGCAACCTTTATCTTCTCAAAAATGTCATCGAAGTCTTTATTGGTCACAGCCTACAAATGTCTGAAGGCCCTATCCTCGTTAGCGCCGAGGCAGACAATGAACCTCCACTCTGGATGATCCGCTTGTCTGGCAAGCTTTCGCAAGATGCCGATGAATGGCAGATCTTAGCTGAGCGTTTATCTTACGTTTTGCGTCCAATCGGAGCCAAGCTTTCGATTGACAGCATAGGCGACGACCGCATTCTCGCAATCCAAGAGCCCCCCATCAAGAGCACTCTGTCTCAGGTCGAAGCGACCTTACCGCTAGCCTCGTAAAAAGTTCACAAAACGCAAGCGGAGTTCACTGACGACCTAACACATGCGCTACAACGACACTGCTGAGACCAAAAGGAAAGCTAAGTCAGAGGAGACTCGCGCATGCTCGCAGCATCTCAGATTCTTCGAACCAGTGTGTCGGTAGGATTCAAAGTAGGGTTCTTTTGGACTTTATGCTTTAGTGCACTGCTTTGGAATCTCAGTGAACGTGACATTGGCTTTTTCGATTTTTTCCTCTTTTTGGCCCCTTTAGGGATCGGCTTTTTTACAAGCGTCTCTGTCATCTGGGACTTTACGCAGTCTTGGGCGAGCCAAAACTCGAAAAAAGCCAAACTTATCTTAGCCCCGCAACATCCTGCAAATTAAAACCCGGTGCTAAGACGACAAAGGGCGGCATGCTGGTCCGATGAAAGCGATATTCGACGGGCCCCCCATCGACGCGACTCAGTACCTGACATCCTGCTGCCAAGGCCACTGCATGCCCTGCTGCGATATCCCATGCAGAAAGCGAGCGAAATCTTGGATAACAGTGAGCTTTCCCTGCTGCGACAAGACAGAATTTATAAGATGACCCGATCGCAATGCGTTCTTGAAATCCTTCGTCACTCGCAAAATTTTCGAGCTCTGCTTCTACATGCGAAACACTACAGACAAGCGTCTTTGCCTCCGGCCAAGTGCTAGGTCGAAAGGCTTTTCTATTGAGGCGCAGACCTTTCTGCAATGTGCCGCTGTAGAGTTCTCCCAAACTAGGAGCGTAGACTACCCCGAGGATAGGAACGCCGCCTTCAATCAAAGCAACATTGATCGTGTAAGTAGGACGATTGGCTATATACTCTTTGGTACCATCGATGGGATCAATGAGCCAATAGCGCTTTGGTTCACCCTGATTCAAGGGACGCACTCTCTCTTCGGAGATGATCGGCCACGAACTGATAGCTTCCAAGCCCTGACAAAGCATACTGTCGGCCAAGGTATCGGCCTCGGTAAGGGGGGACTCATCGGCCTTGGCTTGTATGCGATAGTTGTTGGTCTGTCCCAGAGCCAATACAGCTTGGCCAGTTTGCCAAACCAGTTCTTCCAGTTGTTCCAGCATAAAATGGCCCCTTTTCTCCGTCAGCCAGCTAGGTTACCTGAGAAGCCCCCTGCCCACAAGCCTCGTCCCTA